>ERZ724517.373-NODE-373-length-27896-cov-4.070508_pt1 | contig 27896 bp, 21 predicted proteins | sample MGYA00376050_ERZ724517 | MGnify/ENA primary metagenome ERZ724517 (study PRJEB28724, sample SAMN07190886) | activated sludge metagenome | isolation source: activated sludge of sewage treatment plant in Hong Hong | place: USA: Christiansburg, Virginia | collected... | reverse complement strand
CAACCTTTTTTAAACCTTACGTCGCCGCCTTGGCCAGCAGACTCTTTATCATTGGAATACTGTTTTGCGAGAGATGCAAAATTATCCTTATTAACCTGCATCCTGATTTTTTCAATCTGGGTCTTTTCTGAACCATCGGGTCTGGTCTCTATCAGAATATGCGCAGCCCGGCGTTCAGTAGACGGCTTGAAACTGGCCGCTTCCTGGTCATAACTGGCACGAATATCCTGCTCTTCCAACTGAATGCTTTTTTGTAAGTCGTTTTTATTAAGATCCAGATATTCAATGCTGACTTTTTCTTCCGTCATGAACTCATTGCTGTGATCTTTATAGTACTGCTCAATAGCCTGATCATCAGGATTTATGCCATCCATCACATTCTGTACAGGAAGCTGTATATAGTCGAAGCTGCGTGTTTGCCCGGCAAGAGCGGCTGCAGAATCCACCTGGGCGCTGGTAACAAATGCCGTTCCTGCAATACCCTGTTGCAATTGGTCCAGCGCCATCTGCTCCTGCAGTTGCACACGATACATAGTAGGCGTAATTCCAAAACTGCGTAATTTTTCCTTGTAGTAATCGACACTAAATCCCTTTCCGTCTTCCCTGAACGTCGGATCCTGGACAATCTCACGATCAAGCGTTTCCGGCCCAACCGTCATATTCATGCTGTCAGCCTGACCCTGCAATAATTTGCGGCTGATAATTGAATCCAGGGCAGGTTCGCGCAACATCTGGTCATTAAGAAATGCAGGGTCAACCTTGCCGCCCAGCATCTGTATGTAGCGCTGCCGCATAACCTTGGTGGTCTGTGCGATCTCCGGCTCTGTAATCTCTTCTCCGTTTACTGTAGCCACAGGCTGTGCCTGACCGCTACGCTCAAACAGACTCTCCACACCCCATAACGCAAATACCGCGCAGAAAAACCCTACGATTACAGTAGCAAAAACGCCCTTCATTTTTTCACGGATGAGCTCCAGCATGCATACCCCACGATTTACATTGTTTTTCTGAGTCCATTGCAGGCTCTTACAAGCCTTCTTCAGGCACGCATCTTAACAAAAAAAGGCGCATCAAGATGCGCCTTTCAGGGAAATCCCGCTGCGATATAACGGGATTTGATGATCGAGTTGCTATCAGTTCAAAGCATCTTTCAACGCTTTGCCAGGCTTGAAGCCAGGCTGTTTTGATGCCTTGATTTCAATAGATTCACCAGTTTTTGGATTACGGCCTGTACGTGCGGCACGTTCTTTGACAGCAAATGTACCAAAACCCACCAGCGTTACCTGGTCATTGTTTTTCAGCGCGTGCGTGATGCTTTCAATTACAGCATCAAGAGCGCGGCCAGCTGAAGCCTTAGGCAGATCAGCAGCGGTAGCAATAGCGTCAATCAAGTCAGTTTTATTCACGGAGAACCCCTTGGATTATGTTCCATTAAATGAGATCAATCTTATTCGGTGGGCCTGCTTGGCACCGGCCTATTCGCTCGAGAACCCTTTCCTGCTGCCTGTAGCAATAAAACGCTAACCCAGCCAGTACGCGAGGGCAGGATTTATACTCCTGCATCCCCAGAGGGTCAAGCTTACTGGCGCATTTTGGGGCTTTTTTGGCGCTATTGCTGATGCCGGTCGCCCTAATGTGTACTTATGCGGCCGATATTGTCCTTGTCTGCCGGCTTCTCTTCCTGGGAAAGGCCAAGGTATTGCTCATCAGACAAAGGCTCAGGCATGTGCAGTAAGGCTATTTCCAGCACATCATCAATCCATTTCACTGGCTTGATCAACAACTCTTGTTTGATGTTGTCCGGTATCTCCTTCAAGTCACGTTCATTTTCCTGGGGGATAATCACCGTGCGGATTCCTCCGCGATGAGCGGCCAACAACTTTTCCTTGAGTCCACCAATGGGCAACACCTGTCCGCGCAGTGTAATTTCGCCTGTCATAGCCACATCGGAGCGCACTGGGATATTGGTCAGCACTGACACCAGCGCTGTACACATCGCCACACCGGCACTGGGTCCATCTTTGGGTGTTGCACCTTCTGGCACATGGATATGCAAGTCAAATTTTTCGTGAAAGTTGGCAGGAATGCCCAGCACTTGCGACCGGCTACGCACCACAGTTAATGCAGCCTGGATGGACTCCTGCATCACGTCGCCCAGCGAACCTGTCTTGACGATAGCGCCTTTACCTTTTACCGCAGCAGCCTCGATAGTCAACAGCTCACCACCTACTTGTGTCCAGGCAAGCCCGGTTACCTGCCCCACTTTGCTCTCTTCTTCAGCGCGTCCATAATTGAACTTGCGCACACCAGAAAAGGCCTCAAGGTTATCTGCATTAATAACTACTACTGATGTTTTGCTGCCTGTTATTCTGGGATTGGCTTTCACTACCTTCCTGCATATCTTGGCAATTTCACGCTCCAGCCCACGCACACCGGCTTCTCGCGTATAAAAACGGACAACATCGCGAATCGCGTCTTCGGTGATATCGCATTCCTTTTCGCTCAAACCGTTTTGCTTGAATTGTTTGGGAATCAGGTAGCGTTTCGCTATGTTCAGCTTCTCATCTTCTGTGTATCCAGGAATACGAATAATCTCCATTCGATCCAGAAGTGGACCAGGGATATTCATCGAATTGGACGTACAGATAAACATGACATTGGAAAGGTCGTAATCGACTTCAAGATAATGATCGTTAAATGTGTTGTTCTGCTCCGGGTCAAGCACCTCTAACAAAGCAGACGCCGGGTCACCACGATGATCCATGCCTATCTTGTCAATTTCATCAAACAGGAACAGCGGGTTATTGACACCCACTTTTGCCAGTTTTTGCAGTAATTTTCCGGGCATTGATCCAATATATGTGCGTCGATGCCCCCGGATTTCTGCCTCATCACGAACACCACCCAACGCCATCCGAACAAACTTGCGATTGGTGGCCCGCGCAATAGATTCACCTAGCGATGTTTTACCTACGCCTGGCGGGCCAACCAGACATAATACCGGCCCGCGCAATGTCTTGACCCTCTGCTGCACAGCAAGGTATTCAAGAATGCGTTCCTTTACTTCATCCAGGCCATAGTGATCACGATTGAGAATTTCTTCCGCTCGCTTGAGATCATGGCGCAAACGGGTCTGTTTACGCCATGGCATCGATGTCATCCAGTCGATAAAGCTACGCACAACCGAGGCCTCTGCTGACATCGGAGACATCATTTTCAACTTGCCGAATTCACGGCGAACCTTTTCTTCTGCCTCTGCCGGCATTTTTGCATCGACAATTTTCTTCTCGATATCATCGGATTCATTGCCTGCATCCGCATTGCCGAGTTCTTTCTGGATCGCTTTCATCTGCTCGTTAAGGTAATACTCACGCTGGCTACGCTCCATCTGTTTTTTAACGCGTCCGCGAATGCGTTTTTCCACCTGAAAGAGATCAATTTCTGCTTCCAGTACACCCAACAAGTGTTCAATGCGGGCAGATGGATCCGCCATTTCCAGAATGACCTGCTTCTGTGCCAGATCCAGTGGCATATGCGTAGCAATTGCATCAGTCAACCTGCCAGGTTCCTCTATCGCCGCCAGCGAACCGATGACTTCATTAGGAATTTTTTTACTGAGAGTGACGTATTCCTCAAACTGTTTCATCAATGTGGAAACAAGCGCTTCGGATTCATGAGGCACCCACACACTGTCTGGAAGTTTCTCTATCAACGCGGAAAAATGTTCGTCCCTGTCAAACAGTTGCCTGATTTCTGCGCGAGCGCCCCCTTCAACCAGCACCTTGACCGTTCCATCAGGCAGCTTGAGTAATTGCAGCACAGTGGCAACTGTGCCCACACTGTAAATATCATCTGCAGCAGGTTCATCATCCGAGGCATTGCGCTGGGCCACCAACAAGATCTGCTTGTCGGTGGTCATAGCATGCTCAAGCGCCCGTATGGATTTGTCGCGCCCGACAAAAAGGGGGATGACCATATGGGGATACACCACAACATCCCGCAGTGGCAACAGCGGCAATTCAAGTAGCTGACTCATCAAACCCCCGGGAGACCATAGGTTGTAAAGTAAAAGCACCAAAAAGAATTCACATCCCAGTCTAGACTACAGACAAATGCCAGTCATGTCCTGTACTGTTTGGCAATTCTGACCACACCTCCGGCCTGCTATTAATCTCTGGGCGATCGGTAGAATATCAAGGCCAACCCTGGCAATTCAGACAAAAAAAAAGGCGACCCCTATTCAGGATCGCCTCTCCAGCTTTCTATTCACTGCCCTATTCGTCAGACGCTGCTTTGCTCATCACTGGGGGCTCAACCGTCTGGTATACCAGTAGCGGCTCGGAATCACCACGAATGACCGGCTCATCAATCACCACTTTGCGCACATTAGGCTCGGAAGGCACTTTGTACATAGTGTCCAGTAACACATTCTCAAGAATGGAGCGCAGTCCCCTGGCACCCGTCTTACGCTCCATAGCTTTCTTGGCTACAGCGCGCAGAGCATCTTCACGGAAATCGATTTCAACATTTTCCATTTCAAACAATTTGGAATACTGCTTGGTCAGTGCATTCCGCGGCTCTGTCAGTATCCGGATCAACGCCTCCTCATCCAGTTCTTCCAATGTTGCGATAATAGGCAAGCGGCCAACAAATTCCGGGATCAAGCCATAGCGCACCAGATCTTCCGGCTCCAGCTCTTTCAGGGATTCACCAATATTTCTGGTGTTATCCTTGCTTTTCACTTCCGCGCTGAAACCAATGCCACCTTTTTCAGAGCGGTCACGAATCACTTTGTCCAGACCGGCAAATGCGCCTCCACAAATGAACAGGATATTACGCGTATCGACCTGCAAGAATTCCTGTTGCGGGTGTTTGCGACCACCTTGTGGCGGAACAGACGCAACGGTACCTTCAATCAGTTTCAGCAATGCCTGCTGTACACCTTCACCCGATACATCGCGTGTGATGGAAGGGTTATCAGATTTGCGGGAAATCTTGTCAATTTCATCAATATAGACAATACCGATCTGCGCCTTGTCTACATCGTAATCGCATTTCTGCAGCAACTTCTGGATGATGTTCTCGACATCCTCACCCACATAACCAGCTTCTGTCAGTGTGGTGGCGTCTGCAATGGTGAACGGCACATCGAGCAAACGCGCCAGTGTTTCTGCCAACAGCGTCTTGCCGCTGCCGGTTGGACCGACCATGAGTATATTGCTCTTGCCGAGCTCAACGTCGCCGTCTTTCTTGCCGCCACTCGCCCGCAAACGCTTGTAATGGTTATACACAGCAACGGCCAGAATTTTCTTGGCCTTTTGTTGGCCAATTACGTACTGGTCAAGAATTTCCTTGATCTCTTGCGGGCTGGGCAGCTTTTCACCACCAGATTCAGCAGCGCTTTCCTGGATTTCTTCACGGATGATGTCGTTGCAGAGGTCAACACACTCGTCACAGATAAATACCGACGGACCGGCAATCAGCTTTTTGACTTCGTGCTGACTCTTACCGCAGAACGAGCAGTACAACAATTTACTGTCGTCGCTGTTTTTGGCCATATTGATTCTCCACCAACCCTTTTTTCAGATAGCTTTCTGAATGATAACAGCGATATGACTATTTGGCAGTATCCGCGCCAATACGCCTGTCCAGCACCTCATCAATCAGTCCGAAGGCCACAGACTGCTGGGCGCTCATGAAATTGTCGCGCTCGGTTTCCTTGGCAATGACATCCACCGGCTGGCCTGTATGAAATGACATGATTTCATTGAGCCGCTGGCGTATCTTGATGATCTCTTCGGCATGGATCAGGATGTCCGTTGCTTGGCCTTGCGCACCGCCGCTAGGCTGGTGGATCATTGTGCGGGCATTGGGCAGACAAAAGCGCTTGCCTTTGGCGCCGCCGGCCAGAAGAAACGCCCCCATGCTGCAAGCCTGGCCGATACACATGGTGCTCACATCAGGCTTGATGAACTGCATGGTGTCGTAAATCGACATACCGGCTGTCACCGAACCGCCTGGCGAGTTGATGTAAAGGTGTATGTCTTTATCCGGATTTTCAGCTTCCAGAAACAGCAACTGGGCTACCACCAGATTGGCCATGTAATCTTCCACAGGGCCTACCAGAAAAATTACCCTTTCCTTGAGCAAACGGGAATATATGTCAAAAGAGCGCTCACCCCTGGCGGTTTGCTCAATGACCATGGGGACAAGGCCAAGATTCTGTGGTGCTTGTCGGATAATGCTGTCGATCATGCTACCTGTCCTTCATATGTGTGTTTATGCGCGGCGACCAGTGTACTGCGGGAAGGCAGCAAACTCATCATTCGGCATCAGATTCCTTGCGAATGACATCCTCATAGCCAACTGATTTATCCTCTACCTTGCCACTGTCAACAATCAGGTCAATTACCTGCTCTTCCAGTACCATGTTTTCTATGCCGGATAACAGCTGCTTGTTATTCAGGTAGTGGTTAATCACCTCTTGGGGACTGTTGTATACAGAAGCCATTTCCTCGATCTTGCTGCGCACACGGGCGGGATCAACTTTTACATCCTTCTGGCGGATGATTTCAGCGAAGATCAGCCCAGTTGTCACGCGTTTCCTTGCTTGTTCGGCGAACATCTCATCCGGAAAGATAGAAGCTGCATCAATCTGCTTCGCCATCTCACCAAATTGCTGCAACATCTGATTTCTCATTGCGCCAATTTCGTTTTTAATCAATGCGTTAGGCAATGAAACTTCATGTAACTTGAGAACTTCTTCCACTACCGCAGCCTTCAACTTGCTTGATGCAGCGCTTTTCATTTCACGGGTCATGTTATTGCGCACTTCCTTGCGGAACGCCTCAATGCCACCCTCTTCAATGCCGAAGCGCTTGAAGAACTCATCATCCAACTCAGGGAGTCTTTTCTCGGAAACAGTGTTCAGTTTGATACGGAACTCGACCGCCTGGCCTTTCAAATCCTCGCTGTGGTAATCCGCAGGAAATGCCAGTGCCAATACTTTCTCTTCGCCCGACTTCATACCGACGATGCCGTCTTCAAAACCCGGGATCATCTGGCCTGCACCCAACAAAAGCGGGCTGTTTGCAGCCTGCCCACCAGCAAAGGGCTCGCCACTCTTGAAACCTTCATAGTCAATCATGACCTGGTCGCCGGTCTGTGCAGCACGCTCTACCGGATCGAATTTGGTCTGCTGCTGGCGCAGGTTCTCGATGGTCTTGTCGATATCTGCTTCCGTAACTTCGCCTTGCAGGCGAATCACAGAAACCTTGCCCAGATCAGCCAGCTCAAGCTCTGGAAACACTTCAAAGGTCGCAATGAATTCAAAATCCTTGCCTGCCGCTTCGCCGCCCTTTGCTTCAATGGATGGCATACCTGCAGGCTGCAGCTTTTCCTGCTGCACTGCTTCAAAATAGGCTTGGTTGATCAGTTCGCCCAGCACTTCCTGGCGCACACCGATGCCAAAGCGCTGGCGAACAACCTTCATCGGCACCTTGCCGCGACGGAAGCCGTCCAGACGGACATCGTGGGCAGCGCGCTGTAAACGCTTGTCAACTTCCGCATCAATACGATCAGCAGGCAGACCGACCGTCATACGACGCTCCAGGGAAGACACTGTTTCAACCGAGACATGCATGATCAATAAACCTCTGTTATTGGCGGTACAGGCAATCCGCGAGAATCATCGGGAATGCTCAGATTACAGGTACATAAAGACAGAATGGTGCGAAAGGAGAGACTCGAACTCTCACAGGTTACCCCGCTGGAACCTAAATCCAGTGCGTCTACCAATTTCGCCACTTTCGCATGGCACAGCCGTCTTCTGACCCGATAAAGGGGGCGGCATTATGCCACCCAGTGACAGATAGCAGCAAATAGAAAAAATACCGCTACAGGGGGTCTTTGCTTTGCAAGGGCACATGCGGCACAATGCCGGCCGCTATATGGGGGGATTCGCTCTCCACCACCAGAAAAATTTGCACTGAGGTATATGAATGTCGAAAGAAGACTGTATTGAGTTTGAAGGCGAGGTGGTCGACACCCTTCCCAATACAACATTCAAGGTCAAGCTGGAAAACGGCCATGTAGTCATGGCGCACATTTCCGGCAAGATGCGCAAAAACTATATCCGCATTCTCACTGGCGACAAGGTCAAGGTGGAAATGACACCCTATGACCTCTCCAAAGGCCGCATCACTTACCGCGCCCGCTGAGCAATACTCCAGGACCCAACAGGATCCTCAGGCTGGTACCGCCTCCTCTATCTGCAGCGCAATTTCACCGTCTTCCACTGTCACTTCCACCCTGCCACCGGATTTTGACAGTTCACCGAACAGCACAGCTTCTGCCAATGGCTTCCGCAATTTATCCTTGATCAGCAACGCCATTGGCCGTGCGCCCATCGCCCTGTCGTAACCGTGATCGGCCAACCAGTCCCGCGCTTCTTCATCAATATCCAGCGTAACTTTCTTGTCATCCAGCTGCGCCTGTAACTCGACAAGAAATTTGTCCACAACAGTCTTGATGGTTGGTTTTTCCAATGGTGAAAATTGCACAATAGCATCCAGCCGGTTGCGGAACTCCGGCGTGAATACACGTTTCAGCACTTCGGCACCGTCGCTGCTATGATCCTGATGGGTGAACCCGATACTGCTGCGACTCACTTCCCTCGCGCCTGCGTTGGTGGTCATCACCAGAATAACATTACGGAAATCTGCCTTGCGGCCGTTATTGTCAGTAAGCGAACCATGATCCATTACCTGCAATAACAGGTTGTAGATATCCGGATGCGCTTTTTCAATTTCATCCAGTAACACCACACTATGCGGCTGTTTGGTTACCGCTTCGGTCAGCAACCCACCCTGATCAAAACCGACATAACCCGGAGGTGCACCAATTAACCGTGAAACGGTATGCGCTTCCATGTACTCCGACATGTCAAAACGAATCAGCTCCATGCCCATGATTTGCGCCAGCTGCCTGGTGACTTCCGTTTTACCGACACCGGTTGGCCCTGCAAACAGAAACGAACCTACCGGTTTTCCCGGCGCACCAAGACCCGCTCTGGACAACTTGATCGCCGTGGCCAAAGTATCAATCGCTTCATCTTGCCCGAACACGACCATTTTGAGTTTTTTATCCAGATAACGCAGCAATTCCTTGTCGGATGACGATACGCTTTTCGGCGGGATGCGTGCGATCTTCGCCACAACAGCCTCGATATCGTGCACACCGATCTGGCGCTTGCGTTTGCTCGGTGGTTGCAACTGCTGATAGGCACCAGCCTCATCAATCACGTCAATTGCCTTGTCTGGCAGGAAGCGATCGTTGATATAACGCGCAGACATTTCAGCTGCCACTTTCAATGCAGCGTCGGTGTAACGCAAATGGTGATGCTTCTCGAAAGCCGGTTTCAAACCACGGAGAATGTGGTAAGTGTCTTCCACTGTTGGCTCACCCACATCCACTTTCTGGAAGCGACGTGACAACGCGCGATCCTTGTCAAAAATGCCGCGATATTCCTGAAAAGTTGTGGAACCGATACAACGCAAATCACCGGAGGTCAGCAATGGTTTCAGCAGGTTCGAAGCGTCCATCACGCCACCCGATGCAGCGCCCGCACCGATAATCGTGTGGATTTCGTCGATAAACAGAATCGCCCCTTCACGTTTCTTCAGTTCGGCCAACAGCGCTTTGAAGCGTTTTTCAAAATCACCACGGTACTTTGTACCGGCCAGTAACGAACCGAGATCCAGTGAATAGACCACGCAATTTGCCAGTATGTCTGGCACCTGTTTATCAACAATCAAGCGCGCCAGACCCTCAGCAATTGCTGTTTTGCCCACGCCTGACTCACCGACCAGCAGCGGATTATTCTTGCGGCGACGGGTCAGGATTTGCGAGACGCGCTCTACTTCCTGCAGGCGACCTACCAGTGGATCAATACGACCCTGGCGTGCCAACTCGTTCAGGTTGGCAGCATACGATTCAAGGGGATCACTCCCTCCCTCTTCGCTACTGCGTTCTTCATCCTGATTCTGTTCCTGATGCCCATGCTGCTCGTTATGGCCATTAATTTTGGAAATGCCATGCGTGACAAAATTGACCACATCAATTCGGGCAACCCCTTGTTCACGCAAACAATAAACAGCCTGGCTTTCCTGCTCACTGAAAATAGCCACCAGCACATTGGCACCGGTAACTTCATTTTTACCGGAGGATTGCACATGGAATACAGCACGCTGCAATACACGCTGGAATCCCAGGGTAGGTTGTGTTTCGCGATCCAGATCACTTTCGGGAATCAACGGCGTGGTGCTATCGATAAACTCCGACCACTGCCGCCGCAATTTGACAAGATCTGCCACGCACGCCTGTAGAACATTCGAGGCGGCTTCGTTATCCAGCAGGGCCAATAACAGGTGCTCGACCGTCATGAACTCATGCCGTTTTGAGCGCGCACCTTTGAAAGCATGGTTCAACGTGACTTCCAGATCCTTGCTTAACATGGCTATGACCTCGTCTGTGTATTAATACATCACGTACTATTCGTCATTATCGTTACCATCCGGCTCTATCTGGCACAGTAACGGGTGTTCGTTTTCCAGCGAATACTGGTTGATCTGCTCCGCTTTTGTCTCGGCGATATCCCGCGTGTAGACACCACATACCGCTTTACCCTCCGTATGCACCCTCAGCATGACACGTGTCGCCGTTTCACGGTTCATGCTGAAAAAATTTTCCAGCACATGCACCACAAACTCCATCGGGGTGTAGTCATCATTCAACATGACTACCCGGTAAAGCCTTGGCTTGCGCAACCTGGGCTTGACCCGCTCCACCAGCATAGTGCCGGCACGATCCTGGTCAAATCCGCTATCGCCTTCATCGCCGGATCCCGGCCGGCCACCCACAATCTGATTCATGAAAAAACTCAACACTTCCACTCCGCATTCGCTTTCATTCTACCCCTCTTATCTGGATATATGGGCGAAAAGATAAAAATCAAAGATGCGATAAGGCCTTCTATCCCTCTCTGGTTGCCGGTAAAATAATCACCTCAAAATTAACCCGTCCTGTTGTTACCTTCACGACACCTACCCCGAGGCGCAAGCGATGACTGTTGAAAGAGAGTCCATGGAATTTGATGTAGTGATTGTCGGTGCCGGGCCTGCGGGACTATCCGCCGCCTGCCGCTTGCGTCAGCTGAATCCCGAACTGTCCGTCGTGGTGGTAGAAAAAGGCTCCGAGGTGGGTGCGCATATCCTGTCTGGTGCTGTATTTGAGCCAACAGCCCTGAATGAACTGTTCCCTAACTGGAAAGCCGACGGTGCTCCGCTGGAAACTGCCGTGGTGGGTGATGACATCCACATGCTTACCAGTGCAGAAGCCGCCATCAAGGTGCCGCATTTCGCTGTGCCGAAAACCATGCATAACGAAGGCAACTACATCATCAGCCTTGGCCGCCTGTGCCGCTGGCTGGCCGAACAGGCAGAGGCACTGGGCGTGGAGATCTTTCCCGTCTTTGCCGCTGCCGAAGTGCTTTATAACGACAATGGCTCTGTCAAAGGGATAGCTACCGGCGACATGGGCGTCGGTCACGATGGCGAACACACGGCCAACTACACACAGGGCATGGAACTCCACGGCAAGTACACGCTGTTTGCTGAAGGCTGCCGTGGCCATCTGGGCAAACAACTGATCGCCAGATTCAAGCTGGATGCCGGCAAGGATCCGCAACACTACGGAATTGGCATCAAGGAAATCTGGGAAATTCCTGCTGAAAAACATAAACAAGGCCTGGTCGTGCACAGTGCTGGCTGGCCATTGACCGAAAGCGGCTCTGCAGGTGGTGGTTTCCTTTACCACATTGAAAATAACCAGGTAGCCGTTGGCCTGATCACCGACCTCTCTTACTCCAATCCGCACGTAAGCCCCTTTGAGGAATTCCAGCGCTATAAAACCCATCCTGTGATCCGCCAGTATCTGGAAGGCGGCAAACGCACCTGCTATGGCGCACGTGCCATCACAAAAGGCGGCCTGCAATCGCAGCCCAAAATGCAATTTCCCGGCGGCTTTCTTATTGGTGATGATGCGGGCACCCTGAACTTTGCCAAGATCAAAGGCAGCCACACTGCCATGAAATCCGGCATGATCGCTGCTGAAACCATCGCCACTGCCATTGCCACAGGCAAAACCGGTGAAGAGTTGACGGAATTCGCTGCCAACTATGAAACTTCATGGGCATATAAAGAATTGTGGATGCAACGCAACTTTGGCCCTGCCCAGCACAAGTTTGGCAATATTATCGGCTCTGCCTATGCATTCTTTGATATCAATATTTTCAATGGTGCATTGCCATGGACACTGCGTGATCCCAAACCGGATTACGCACAAATGGTACCTGCGAGTGAAGCGAAAAAAATCGAGTATCCAAAACCGGATAACAAACTCAGTTTTGATCGACTGTCCTCTGTGTTTTTATCCAATACCAATCATGAAGAAAACCAGCCCTGCCATTTGCGCTTGACTGACCCGAACCTGCCTATCGCCCGCAACCTGCCGCTGTACGACGAACCTGCACAACGCTACTGCCCTGCAGGTGTTTACGAAGTCGTCAACATCGGCGGCAAGGATGAGTTCAAGATCAATGGGCAGAACTGTGTCCACTGCAAAACTTGTGATATCAAGGATCCTGCCCAGAATATTACCTGGGTGGTACCGGAAGGTTCGGGCGGCCCCAACTACCCGAACATGTAACCACTCGTGCCCGAAGGTCTGTTCAGCACGACTTTCACCATGCCCGAGCAGTGGGCTGTCTTTGAACAGTTTGCCACTGCCATACTGATTGGCGCCCTGCTAGGGATCGAGCGGGAGCGTCGCAAGCGAGCGCAGCGCGATGTCGCCATAGGCGGGCTGCGCACGTTCATGATGTTTTCACTTGCTGGTGCGATCGGGGCGTGGTTATCACAACAACTGGACATGCCTTTTATTCTCTTTGGTGTACTGGTGCTGATCACCATTCCCGTGACTGTCGGCTACGTGCTCTCGGTGAAACGCAACCCGGATTCCCTCGGGCTCACGACTGAACTAGCAGCAATCACCGCCAGCTTACTGGGCGCAATGGTGATGATGGGGCACCGGGAACTGGCAGTCGCTCTGGCGGTGCTTGTGGTGGCGATACTGGCCTACAAGGAACCGCTGCACGGCGTGGTCGACAGACTGGGATCCGATGACGTATACGCCGGATTGCGGCTGCTGATCGCCACATTCATCATTCTGCCCCTGCTGCCTAACCAGTATATCGACCCATGGAATGCGTTGAATCCGTACTCCTTGTGGATATTGGTGTTGCTGATTTCTTCACTATCGCTGGTGGGATATGTCGCTACGCGTCTTCTGGGTGAGGGGCGTGGGATTGCGTTGACAGGCATTACCGGCGGTCTGGTTTCCTCTACCGCCATCACCCTCTCATTTGCACGCCAGAGTCGGGGACAAGTCATGTCTGGCACTGCACCGGCATTAGCTGGCGGCATCCTGTTGTCATGGTGTGTCATGTTTGCCAGGGTGGTGATCGAAGTCTTGGTAGTCAATCGCCAGATGGTGAGCCAACTGCTGATCCCATTTGCGTGCATGACCATTGCCTCAGCTGTGCTGGCCTGGTGGTTCTTGCGCCTGAGTGCTTCGCGCCGCCGACAAATGCTGGATACCGAAGTAGTCATACTGAAAAACCCGTTCAGTTTGACCCAGGCAATCAAGTTTGCAGCTTTTTTTGCAGCAGTATTGCTACTCGTTCGCCTGGGTGAAACCTGGCTTCCCAAACAAGGGATGTATTTACTGGCTGGACTGGCTGGAGTAACAGATGTTGATGCCATCACACTCTCAATGGCAAAGTATGCGCACCGCCACAGCGCGACTGACGTGGCCGTGAACGCCATTGTCATTGCCTCTCTCAGCAATACTGTCGTGAAAGCAGGCATTGTTGTGGCGCTCGGCAGCAATGAATTGCGCAAGTTAATGTTGGCATCCGTCATCGCTATTCTCACCAGTGCCGCTCTGGGTCTGTGGTTACACTAGTGCATAATTTCCCGGGAATAAAAGATGCCTGCTAACGAGCACCCTTTTGCCCAGTACATCCGCGCATTGGGAAAAGGCAAAAAAGGCTCTCGCTCACTCACACGCGAAGAGGCATGCACAGCATTCAGCATGGTCTTGAATGGCCAGGCAGAAGCCGTACAAACAGGCGCATTCCTGATGTTACTGCGGGTAAAGGAAGAAAGCGCAGAAGAACTCGCAGGATTTGTCGATGCAGTACGCAAACACATCCGTACTCCTGCCGATATTCACGTCGATCTTGACTGGTCTTCCTACGCCGGCAAACGAAAACACTTACCATGGTTTATTCTCAGCGCATTACTGCTGGCAGAAAATGGTGTGCGTGTATTTATGCATGGCACAGACGGCCATACGGCTGGCCGAATATACACGGAACAGTGCTTCCGGGAATTGGGATTGCCTACTGCCAACCACTGGCAGCAAGTCGGCGATGCATTGGATAAAAACCGCTTGTGCTTTTTTCACTTGCAACACTGGTGCCCTGATTTGCAGGCATTGATAGATTTGCGTAATACCTTTGGTTTGCGCTCACCCGTTCATACGCTTGTCCGGCTCGTTAACCCTCTGGCAGCACCCTGCTCACTGCAAAGCATTTTTCACCCAGCCTACGCAGATAACCACCAACAAGCGGCTTTCCTGCTAAATCAGGAAAATGCACTCGTGATCAAAGGGGATGGCGGTGAATTTGAAAGGCGCCCGGAAGCAGACTGCAAACTCTACCTCATCCACCACCATGAAAAAAAACGTGAAGACTGGCTGCGTCGCTTTGATAACCCACAACCTCCCGAAGAAACCCTGAGGCCAGAAACCTTGCGTGATATATGGCGCGGCACACTGCAGCTGGATTACGCCGAAGAAGCCGTGATTGGCACAACCGCGCTGGCACTGCGCGCCATGCAGCGGTCAGCGGATCAGGACAGCGCTTATGCGCTGGCCATACAATGGTGGAAGACGAGAAATATGTCTCGCTTGTAATGGATACCCCCGAGAGAAAAATGCCAAAAAAAACGGTTAGTGAACAAACCAGGCACCAGATTGACACGCACACAGCCCCGCGTGTGACTTTTCTGGGCGCTGCACGCGAAGTCACTGGCTCATGCCATTTACTGGAAGCCAATGGTTTGCGCATCCTGCTTGATTGCGGCATGCAGCAAGGTGGAGACAGCCAGAAAAAAAATCCGGGCCATGATTTTTCGTTCTCGCTCGACCCGTCTACTCTTGATGCAGTGGTTCTGTCCCATGCCCATCTTGACCACTCCGGCATGCTACCCCGACTCGTGCATGAAGGTTTTGACGGGCCGATTTACTGCACCCATAGCACGCGCAACCTTTTGCGCATCCTGTTGATGGACTCTTTTCATCTTTATAGCAAAGATCTGGAATACGAGAATATCAGACGGGAACGCGCTGGCCGAAAACCGCTGTTACCCCTGTATGAAGAGAAAGATGTCGATCGCGTAATTGAGCTGTGCAGTACCCATGATTACTGCCAACGTCATGCTATTGGCAGCGATGTGGCATTATCACTATACGATGCCGGCCATATTCTTGGATCTTCTATCGTCGAGCTACAAATTTCATTCGCTGGAAAAATCCATACACTGGTTTTTTCTGGCGATCTCGGCAATAACAGCACCTCTCTCATGAATGAGCCAACAGTGGTAGAGAATGCAGACCTGGTGCTGATGGAAAGCACTTATGGTGATCGTAACCACCGTAGTTTTGATGCCACCATGGAAGAATTTGAAGATATTTTGCGGCAGGCACAAGAAGATCATGGCAACATTCTCATTCCGGCATTTGCCGTTGGCCGCACTCAAGAACTGATTTTCCAACTTGGTAAACTTTACCATCAGGGCAAGTTGCAAAACTGGGCTGTATTCCTGGATAGCCCGATGGGAAGCGCTGTTACCGATGTGTATTCACACAGTGTCAGCCGTCTTGACCCAGAAGATATAGCGCTACTGAAAAAACATAAAAGCCGCAGCCTGACTGACTTTCTTCCTTGCCTCTCTGTCACTGAATCCGTAGAGGATTCTATGGCAATCAACCGGATCAAGAGCGGTGCAATTATCATTGCCGGGAGTGGCATGTGTACTGGCGGGCGCATTCGCCACCACCTGAAACACCGGCTTTGGCACCACAACACCCATGTCATTTTTACTGGCTATCAAGCCAAGGGCACTCTGGGCCGCATCCTGATCTACAAACCACGTACAGTTAAATTACAGGGGCAAACCATTGCAGTAAAAGCACAGATTCACACGTTGGGTGGTTTTTCTGCACATGCAGACCAAGCGCAACTGCTGGCATGGGCACAACAATTCAAGAACAATCCGCCGTTTTATCTGGTCCATGGCGAAGATGTTGCACTGACCGCATTGCAAGAGGAGCTTGCCATTCGCAAGACCCGGGTCAACATTGCCGAGCCTGGCAGCAGTGTCAGTTTCTGATGGGGATTACATGACTTCTCCCCACGCCACATCTGGACAGTACCAGCAACAGCTGGATGAAAAAACCGGGCGATTGACCACGCTTCTAGAACCTTTTTCAGCACCCGAGCCGACAGTTCATCCCTCGCCTGCTTCACATTACCGAATGCGAGCTGAATTCAAGTTCTGGCGCAGCAGTGAAGACTGCTTTTATGCGATGACAGGTGCAGACAACAGCATCGTGCGTGTCGACCAGTTTCCAGTAGCTTGCAAACGCATCAATGCATTGATGCCAGCACTACTGGCCGAACTGAACCAGCAGGATGCACTGCGCAAGAAGCTGTTTCAGGTGGAGTTTCTCGCTACCACTACTGACGATGCGGTGATTACATTGATCTACCACCGGCAACTGGACGACACATGGAAAAGCCTTGCCGCTTCATTACAGAACACACTGGGCTGCTCTATCATAGGCCGTAGCCGTGGCAAGAAAATTGTATTGGGGTGTGACTACGTCACAGAGCAGTTCAACGTTGATGGCGAAATATTTTTTCAGCGACAACCCGAAACGGCATTCAGCCAACCCAATGCCACAGTGAATCAGCAAATGCTTGACTGGACTGTCGGGCACAGCAAAAACATTGGCGGAGACTTGCTGGAACTGTACTGCGGCAACGGCAACTTCACTCTGCCTCTATCTCGACATTTCGGCAAAGTGCTGGCTACAGAAGTGTCAAAGGCCTCAGTAAATGCGCTACAACACAATGTCGCGACCAACCACTGCCACAATATTGCGCTGGCACGATTGTCGAGCGAAGAACTCACGCAGGCGTTGAATAATGTACGCCCCTTCAGACGACTCGCCCACATCAACCTGGCTGACTATTGCTTTTCAACCGTGCTGGTTGACCCACCCAGGGCAGGCCTGGATCCGGAGACTGTTTGCCTGATCCAACGCTTTGACAATATTATTTATATTTCTTGCAACCCGGACACACTCGCTGCCAATCTGCGCATATTGTGCGAAACACATACCATCATCCACACTGCTTTGTTTGATCAATTTCCTTATACACACCATATGGAAAGCGGCGTTATGCTCAGGAAAAAAACAATATGAATAACACCCAGCAGATACTCAACCAGATACGCGCTGAGTTTCGCGCTATCAAACAGGAAAAAAGGGGGCTGGAAGGCAACCGTGCGTTTATGGATAGCGGTTGGGAAAATGCAGAATATCCACCTGATACCCACTTTGTGCCTTTTGATGCCAACGGCATACACGCAGAATCCGTATTTGTCGGAGACAATCCTGCACACGGCCAATACATCATCCTGCACTGTCATGGCGGTGGGTATGCCGTAGGATCCACACTCTCCCACCGCCCTCTGGCGGCACAACTTGCAAAAGCCTGTCATGCACGCACTGTCACATTTAATTTTCGGCTAGCGCCGGAGAACCGGTTCCCCTGCGCACTGGACGATGCACTCACCGTTTACCGTTTCCTGCTCGATTCAAACCAGAGCAAGAATATTATTCTCAGCGGCGATTCAGGCGGCGCAAGCCTTGCCTTTGCCCTGGCATTGCAGATTCGCGATCTGGGTTTGCCACCACCTGCAGGATTGCTCGGCCTTTCAGCCTGGCTGGATTTTGCCTGCGAAGGCAATACCTTCGAAATCAATAAACCTAAAGATCCGTCCGGCAATCGTGGCGGCCTGATGATGATGGCTGTTTCGTATGCAGGAAAAGAGAATCTGAAAAATCCATTGGTGTCACCGCTTTATGCAGACAACCTGGCCGGTTTGCCTCCCGTGTTGTTACAAGTGGGTACCGCAGAAACACTGCTTGATGATTCACGCCGCTTTGCTGAAAAAGCGCGAGCACATGGAACGGATGTCACTTTGCAGGAATGGCCGGATATGATCCACTGCTGGCACTTTTTTTATTCGCGACTGACAGAATCCCGCGCAGCAATTGACGCAATCGGGGACTGGGTTTTAAAACGGTTTAACCAGACACTGCCGGATCAGACCATATCAGGATAATCGACCTCTGTTGGCAAATCGATTGCATCGTTATAGCCTGGAATGTTTACCGCATGCTTGCTGAGGGAAATTTCCTCACACGCAATGACATTGTGGTCAAACAAGTAAATGGGTTTTGCTGTACCACGCACAGCGCTCTGATCGTATTGGCGCGCACATTCAGAAACAGATTCATTGATCTTGCCCCACGCTGCCAGGGATTTTGAGCCGTGTTTTTTATGCAGCATCCTTGCCACAACATGTGGTGCAAGAATGGTAGCCGTGGCGTTATTACCGCCAAAACCCTTGGCATTGATCACTGCTATATCCATCCCTTCGCGGCCCACTTCCAGATCGCGATTGTCTATATGCAAGTGTGACCGATGCACATCATCCGCCGGTTTATCGATAGTCTTGATGCCCGGAATCAAACCGTATTGCCAGACACCCAGCGATGCTGTGATCTGGTCGCCCGCTGCGCTGCCAATAGAATGGCCGACATACGCTTTCATTGCCGCCACTGGCCATTTTTCCATGCCAAAGGCTTTTGCCGCTTCATTGAGAATATGAGATTCGGTCACACGGTTTTGTGGTGTGCTGGAACCGTGCGCTTGCACAAAACTGCGACGGGCCACTGCATCGTCTCCCAACAAGGCACGCGCTGATGCCAATGCTTTTGCCATGGTGATGTAGTTTCCTGCACCCGGTGCAGAGATAGATTTCTTGTGGCCATCCGCATTCACAAAAATATTGCCAACGGCACCATAAATAGTGGCGCCCATTTCCAGCGCGAGCGCGTCATCCAGCAGGATAATAAACTGCGCGGACTCTGCGAGTGTAAAACCACAGTTTTCACCAAACGGACGGCTGGCACGGCGATGGTCTGCCACGGCAGAGCCATCAATTTTTTTCAAACCATCGTCGGTGGCCAACGCGCCCATCGCGTCATATCCATCCGCCACTTCAGCGGTGATCGGCGCTTCACTGGTTCCCACCATTACCACTCGACGGCGGCCGCTCTTGATATCGTCGACACCCATGCGCAAGTTGTAGAGGAAAGTGGCACAGGCACCGGCTGCAGTACCTGTACTGCCAACAGAACCGAGAATATAGGCATTCACAAAATCGGCCGGCATTTCACAAAAACCCAGCGCACATTGTTTGGATGTAACGCGTTTGCCAGCGAGACGCGCCTGCATCATGCCACCGGAGCCGTTATAGTCGAGCTGGCTCATCGCGCTGCCTGCATACACAGCCACCTGGTCTGGCGACACTTTTTTCATCACCTCAGCCCACGTAATCCCCATGCTGTGGACAGCATCAGAGGCGGCATACACCGTCATCTGTAAACCGCGCGGATGGTTGCGGGAGTTGTACAGTGCACCGGGATCAAAACCCGTGGGCAACATACCGGCAGCTTGCACAGGAAATACCCGCTGGCTGGGCACCAGAACATCGCAACTGTCTAAAATTTCCACCTTGACTTGCTTGCCCCCTTCCACAGGCGTCACACGCCATCCGGCTGGCACAGGTTCAGGTAAATTCCGCTCTGTTGTTATAAAGGTGACCGGGCCATCTGCAGCAGTCATCGACATGCTTTTTTGCCATGGTGCAGCGTCCACTGGAAAGAACGATGGCTCGATACGGCGAATCAGCGAGCCTGCGATAGCGGCATCTGAAAAACTGGCAGCCAGATCACTGGCTGAATAATGCGACCCACTGACATCTACAAAACTGCCATCGTTATAGTGGGCAAGGTTCATCAAGGTGGTCAGGCCGGTCAGTGTTTCCTGGCGTACCGTTTCAGGCAGACTGTCCAGTACCATACGGCGATAAGCGTGGTGTGACGAAGCGCGCCCGGCAGCATTGATACCACCAAAACCTACAATAACCGGTAATAAAGACATAACAATCAACCAATACAATGGAATGTTGACCAGTCTAGTCTTGTTCCGGACAAGAATAAGCGCCAAAATGGCCAACAATGTAGACATTCTGGCCAATAATAAATCCAATCATGAAGATTGCATTCGTCCTGTACGAGCAGATTCTCGCTACCAGCGTAGCCCTGCCAGCGGAGATGTTCCGTGCGGCAGCTGATCTTGCGCTGGCGCGACAGCGTAAGGCCTTGCCCGAGATCGCGTTTGTCGCCACCCGCACCGGTACGTTTACCAGCCGCAGCGGCATCCTGCTTGCTGCAGATACCGGCATTGATACTGAACAATACGACCTGATCTACCTGCCTGCGCTATGGCGAAATCCGCAAACCGTCATTAAACAACACCCGGCCCTGCTGCCATGGTTGCGTGAACAGCACGCGGGTGGGGCATTGATAGGCGCTGCAGGAACCGGCGTGTGTTTTCTTGCCAGCAGTGGCCTGCTGGACCAACGCCCCGCTACCACGCACTGGTTTTATCTCGACCAATTTACCGCACTCTACCCGGCAGTTGACCTGAAACCCCAGTATCTCATCACGCGCGCTGGCAACCTGTATTGCGCAGCGTCCATCAATGCACTGGCTGATCTCACCGTGCATTTCATCCGGCATTTTTACGGCAGCAGTATTGCCTCGCATGTTGAACGCCACTTCTCGCACGAGGCGCGTAAATCCTATGAGAACGTGACTTACCGCGAAGATGACAGTGAGCGCCATCACGATGAAGACATCATCCAGATTCAACTGTGGCTACACCAGCATTATGCCCAACCGGTGCAACTGGCTGATGTTTCAAAACAGTTCGGCATGAGTTTGCGCAATTTCAACCGACGTTTTCTTGCAGCCACCGGCAAAACACCGTTGCGTTACTTGCAAGGTTTGCGCATCGAAGAAGGAAGGGATTTACTCGGCAACAGCAACCTGAGTATTGCCGAAGTAGCAGAAAAAGTCGGCTACCTCGACAGCAGTCATTTTTCTCGCCTGTTCCGCGATATTTTTACTATTACACCACAGGACTACCGCAAGAGCATGCGCAGCAAACTGTTCTCAGTCGATCCAGGTACAGTGTAAAACTGTCCCGGCAAATCAGCGTGTGGTGTGCGTCGATTTTTGGGCACCAGACATCAGGCTGTCTGTCCATGCAATCCCGATTGCCGACAAGATAAATACCATATGGATAATGGTTTGCCACATGACACCCGTTTCTGTGTACGTCGAACCATCTGCACCCAAGGAACCAATTGCAATAAACGTTTTCAATAAATGAATGGAACTGATGCCTATAATCGCCATAGCCAATTTCACCTTCAGCACTGAAGCATTGACATGACTCAACCATTCGGGTTGGTCTGGATGCCCCTGCAGATTCAGTCTGGATACAAACGTCTCATAGCCTCCGACAATAACCATGACCAGCAGATTGGAAATCATCACCACATCAATCAGCCCCAATACTGCCAACATGATGAGCTGTTCACTCAGGCTGGTAGCCCCCATGATCAGATGGAACAATTCTTTTACAAAAAGAATGACGTATACGCCTTGCGCAACAATCAAGCCGAGATACAAAGGCAATTGCATCCAGCGCGAACTGAAAATCAACCATGACAAACTACTGAGCTTTGCAGGATCCTGAGATGTCATAAATACCCCTTACAATAATTTTCCAGCATTCTAAACACTTGGGAGAAGATAACCAACCTTGCAAATATTATGGTTATGCAGGATTAATCGCCAAAAAAAGCTGCTGGCAATCCGCGCCACACCAATACAACAGCCAATGCACAAACCAATGCAGAACAGAAAAAAGGCAATGCCGAACTGAACTGCCATAAGGCGCCGCCGACCAATGCGCCCAGCGCATTACCCGCACCGTAGCCCACCGCACTATAGAACGCTTGCGCCTTACCTGATTGCTGGACAGAAAAAAGGCGTCGGACGGCTTCAATCGCTGCAGCATGAAACCCGGCAAAGCTGAAAGCATGCAAGCATTGCGCAAATAACATCACCGAAAGAAACTGTGGGAACCATGCCAATAACAACCAGCGGAATGTTGTTGCCACAAGACTCAGCAACAACATACTGCGCAAACCCCAGTTGGGCAGCAACCGGTGCATGAACCAGAATAGCACCACTTCGGCCACCACACCCAGCCCCCACAACAAACCGATGGCTGTATGGGAATAACTGTGCTGCTCCATCAACAAACTGAAAAACGTATAGTAAGGCCCGTGCGATAACACCATAAGAAAACAGACAATAAAAAATATTGCTATCTGCGGCTGTCGCAATCGCTGCAAAAAACTGTGCCCATGATACGATACCACATGGTGAAGCTCAAAAACGGGATCTGTTACAAACCAGCTGCTGAGAAAAATAGTCAGCAAGCCTGTGGCCACGAGCACAGGAAATACAGACAACGCAACGTGGTCAAACATCCAGCCAAACACCGCAACAGCCAGAATAAATCCAATAGACCCCCATAAACGCACACGGCTGTACCGCTCAGGCTGTGTGCCCAGATATACCAGCGTCACCGCTTCAAACTGCGCGAGCACTGCGTTCCAGAAAAAACTGTACAACAAGATAATCAGCGCCAATAACACAATATTTCCGCGCCACCAGAAAATCAGCGAAAAGCACAATACTGCCATCAAACAACCGAGACGGATAATCGCCATGCGCTGGCCTGTGTGATCTGCCAGCCAGCCCCAGATATTCGGCGCAACGATTTTTGTACCGACCATCACCGACGTGAGCAATCCAATATGCCAGGCATCCAGCCCAAGACTTTTCAGATACAGCGGCAGATACGGCACCATGGTGCCAAGCACGATAAAATAGAAAAAATAGAAACCGGACAAGCGCCAATACATGCCGGCTTGCATGCTGGGCTGCATGAAAATCTATTCCTTATGGTTGGCAGGAATCACTGGTGAAGGCAGAACAACATCAGCATTCTGTGCGCGATGACGTAAGGCGTGATCCATCAACACCAATGCCAGCATTGCCTCCGCAATCGGCGTGGCACGGATGCCGACACAGGGGTCATGACGGCCTTTTGTCACGACCTCAACCGGATTGCCTTGCATGTCAACGCTGCGGCCAGGCAGGTGCAAACTGGATGTCGGTTTCAGTGCAATATTGACAACGATATCCTGCCCGCTCGATATACCACCCAGAATGCCACCGGCATTATTGGAGAGAAAACCTTGCGGGGTGATTTCATCGCGGTGCTCACTGCCGCGCTGCGCCACTGACGCAAAACCTGCGCCGATATCGACGCCTTTCACAGCATTGATACTCATCATGCCGTGCGCGATATCCGCATCAAGGCGATCAAAAACCGGCTCACCCCAACCAGGCGGCAACCCTTCGGCTATCACGGTAATTTTGGCGCCAACAGAATCCCCATCCTTGATCAGCTGCTGCATGTAGGCTTCCAGCTCCGGCACTTTATCCGGATCAGGGCTGAAAAAAGCATTTTGCTCAACCGCTGCCCACTGCTTGAAATTCACCACCAATGGACCGAGCTGGCTCAGGTAGCCACGCACAGTTACACCGAATTTTTCGGATAAATATTTCTTGGCAATCGCACCAGCTGCAACACGCATGGCTGTTTCACGCGCTGACGAACGGCCACCACCCCGGTAATCACGGAAGCCGTATTTCTGGCTGTAGGTGTAATCGGCATGCGCCGGCCGGAAGGTGTCCTTGATGTTGCCGTAATCTTTCGAGCGCTGGTCAGTATTTTCGATCAACAGGCCAATCGGCGTACCAGTAGTTTTTCCTTCGAACACACCAGACAGGATGCGTACGGCATCATCCTCCTTACGCTGGGTGGTGTAGCGGGACGTGCCAGGCTTGCGACGATCCAGGTCTGCCTGCAAATCGGCTTCACACAACGCCATGCCCGGTGGACAACCGTCAATGATGCAGCCGAGCGCTGGCCCGTGGCTCTCACCAAAAGTCGTCACAGTAAATAACTTGCCAAACGTATTGCCAGACATACGCGCTCCCCTTTTAAAGGGCATTATACGGGATCAGACTGGCGGGAAAGATGGTTTTGTTACTGGTGAAAAACATCCACCGGCCAACACAACAGCGCGCTCGCGGCCGCATTCTGGCCCGCCTTGACCGCACAGGTCTGGTTACCGGCTGCTACCACATTGACAGGATGTTCAACCCCGCTCGTCAAATCCGGGGGAACCGTTGTCTGGCCCACACTGTTACTGCCCCAGCAGGTAACGCGCAGGCTGGACGGCATGGCGTAATTGCCCGTCACTGCACAGGTGTGATGGGTGCCTGCTGCAATTCTCTGCGCAACTTTCACGCCATCGACATAACCATCTGCATTGTTATCCCCCAGCTGGCCTTCACTGTTGTCGCCCCAACAACTCACCGTGCGGTTTACGTTGATAGCACAGGTATGATCCGCGCCAGCGGCAATTTTCAAGGGCGTATCTACCACGGCAGGCACGGCGGTTTTATTGCCCGCAGCATCCCCCCAACATTGCACAACACCATTATTGATAGCACACGCATGGTTCGCACCCACCGCCACATCTTTTACTGTCGATACGTTTTGCAACGCTACCGGTACATTGCTGGATACGATATCGGTTCCTGAATGGCTGGCCCAGCAATACACGCCCAGCGTCTTGCTCACGATGCACGCGTGGGATGTGTAATCGCCACTGATCCTGAATGCATCAGTGGCCAGATGATGCAACACCGATGACTCGTCCACGTATTTGAGCATGCCATCCCAGTCATGCAGCGGTGTGTAAGCCTGTCCGGCAATCTGGACAGGCAACAGTTCATCGCCGTAAACCGGCCCGGTGTCCATACCCCACCACAAACAGTTCACACCATTCGCGCCGACATTACACACATCGCCGCTTGATGACATGATCATATCGGTCACCGACGGGAAGCAGTCGTCACAAAAACCTTCCAGCACACCGTCTGCGCTGTTCCAGAGCGTGACAGACGCAGATGCAGCCGCGATATGCTGGTCCACTGCAAAAATGTAGGAAGAACCAATAGCCACTTTGGGCGGATCAAGGCTGTTCAACGGATCGTTGCCCAATGCCGCCTCATAAGCGTCGGACAAGCCGTCATTGTCGTCATCAAAATCGCAGGCATCACCCTGTGTATCGCCATCGGTATCCAGTTGATCGGTATTGGCATTCAGTGAGCAATTGTCACTCGAGTCAGATAGACCATCATTGTCATCATCATCGTCACAAACGTCTCCCTGCGCATCCTGATCCGTGTTGAGCTGGTTGGTATTAGGATATGACGGGCAGTTATCCACTGCACTACCCCTCTTATCGTTATCACTGTCTGTGCCTGTATAGCTGATTGATATTTCACCGGCGGTTACTTCAAAACACTCCCGTGTAGTTACACCGGTAAACGGATTTCTAGAACTGCCACACAAGCCCTGCGTAGGCTCTTCCCATACGCCATACCGGAAATAAATGGTGTCATAAAAAGGCACGCCGGAAGAAGTCCGGGTCTGGCTAGGAAAACCACTCCAGCAGCTGCCGTATAAGGAGGAATTACTACAGGTTATTTTGTTAGTCGCCGAGGTGCAGGTCAGCGTAATGCTGCCACCACACATTGTGCCTGATTTCGATATAGCAAAAGACAAAGGGGAAAACAGCAGACAAACAAGCACCAGCACCCACTGCTTAGGTGAAAATCCAGTTCCTCGGCCTTGCATGAGTAATCTCATAAATTTCCATTGTTTATTATTGTCGGGAAACTTTCCTAGCCTCACGCCTTGAGTCTACCCCTGCTGCAGAAGCCTGGCAACCGTACCCGCTAGGCAAAACCGCCCTTACACTGCTGCAAGTCTTGTGCAGTAAGCAGGAATACACCGTCACCCCCGCGCTGGAATTCCAGCCAGACGAATGGCACCGCTGGAAACAGCCGCTCCAACGCCTCCGCACTGTTTCCCACTTCAACGATCAGTATGCCGTTGCCTGTGAGGTGGTCAGCAGCTTCCCGCAACAAGCGGCGGGTGAAATCCAGCCCGTCAGCACCGGATGCCAACGCCAACTCCGGTTCATGGCGATACTCGTCCGGCAAAGCTGCCATATCATCTGCATCAACATAGGGGGGATTGCACACAATCAGGTCATATCGCTTGTTGCCCACACCCGAAAACATATCCGATTCGAGCAGTTGCAAACGCCCCTGCAGCTGGTACTGCCCGACATTGACTGCTGCCACCGCCAATGCATCGGCTGAGATATCGGCGGCATCAACCTCTGCAGAAGGAAAAGCCTCCGCACAGGCAATCGCAATACAGGCACTGCCACAACAGAGATCAAGGATGCGTGCCGGTTCATGCTGCAACCACGGGTAAAAGCCGTCATCAATCAGCTCACCCAACGGCGAGCGCGGTATCAGCACACGCTCATCCACATAGAATGGCAAGCCACAAAACCAGGCCTGCCGGGTGATATAGGGGGTGGGTATGCGCCGGGCAATACGTTGTTCACGGGCAGCCTGCAGCCGGGATAACTCATCGTCCGTCAGCACACGCTGCAACACGGAAGGGTCCGCATCAAACGGGATATCCAGCAAGGGCAGCGTCAGGTGCAGGGCTTCGTCCCAACTGTTATCCGTACCATGCCCCAGAAACACCCCGGATTCATCCAGTTGCGCGGCAGTCGCATTCAGCCAATCCTGTAAAGTCATAAGGCTCCCGCCAACAATAAAAACCTTGCCTATTCTAGTATCTAAAAACCGTACAAAAACCCGCGAAATGCAATTACCGAAAACAGGGCTCACCAAACTTTACCTGAACCCTCCCTTCCCTTACTGTGGCCATATACCAAGAGCTCAACAACACAGGATCTGACCATGCAAGACGCTTTTGCAAAAATCATCACCGACATTGGCGAAGACCTAGGACGGGATGGCCTGCGCGATACGCCAGCACGTGCCGCAAAAGCATTCCAGTTCCTGACGCGCGGCTACCATCAAAGCCTGGATGAAGTGATCAACGGCGCGCTGTTTGATTCCGATTGCAACGAAATGGTGCTGGTGAAAGATATCGAGTTGTATTCAATGTGCGAGCATCATATGTTGCCGTTTATCGGCAAATGCCATGTCGCCTATATTCCAACTGGCAAAGTACTCGGCCTGTCAAAAGTGGCACGCATTATCGACATGTATGCACGCCGCTTGCAGATCCAGGAAAACCTGACGAAGCAGATTGCCACTACAATCCGCGATGTGACTAATGCTGCCGGCGTAGGCGTCATCATTGAAGCACGCCATATGTGCATGATGATGCGCGGCGTAGAAAAACAGAATTCTGTGATGAAAACATCTGCCATGCTGGGTGCATTCCAGACCAACCC
>ERZ724517.367-NODE-367-length-28091-cov-16.101726_pt1 | contig 28091 bp, 26 predicted proteins | sample MGYA00376050_ERZ724517 | MGnify/ENA primary metagenome ERZ724517 (study PRJEB28724, sample SAMN07190886) | activated sludge metagenome | isolation source: activated sludge of sewage treatment plant in Hong Hong | place: USA: Christiansburg, Virginia | collected... | reverse complement strand
CACAAAGTAAAACTCAGTGTAACTCTTTAACTCTGTATCTCTGTGGTAAAATAAAAGACTATTAAAGTTGAATAGGATTATGGCAAAAGAAAAAATTGAAAATAGGGTTTACGAAAACGAAACTGGTGTTCAAGGTCAGTATAAAAACTGGTTCTTAGAATATGCCAGTTATGTAATATTAGAACGTGCAGTACCTGCCATTGAAGATGGTTTAAAACCTGTGCAAAGACGCATTCTTCATGCCATGAAAGAAATGGACGATGGGCGTTTTAGTAAAGTAGCCAACATTATTGGTCAGGCAATGCAATACCATCCACATGGAGATGCAAGTATTGGAGATGCGTTGGTAAACATGGGGCAAAAAGATTTACTCATTGAAACACAAGGTAATTGGGGAGATATTAGAACAGGTGATGATGCAGCTGCTCCTCGTTACATTGAAGCAAGATTGAGCAAGTTTGCACTTGACGTAGCTTTTAATGCAAAAACAACTGAATGGCAACTGAGTTATGATGGCAGAAAAAATGAGCCAGTAACATTGCCCATGAAGTTTCCATTGTTGTTGGCACAGGGTGCAGAAGGGATTGCTGTAGGCTTGAGTACCAAAATAATGCCTCATAATTTTTGTGAAATCATCGATGCATCTATCAAATATTTAAAAGGGAAAAAAGTAGAATTGTTTCCAGATTTTCAAACTGGTGGAATGGTAGATGTTACCAACTACAATGAAGGTAAACGTGGTGGTAAATTAAAAGTTCGTTGCATAATTGAAGAGTTAGATAAAAAAAGTTTAATTATTCGTGATGTACCTTTTGGTGTAACAGTGGCTCAATTGTGTGAAAGTATTACCAAAGCCAATGATGCAGGAAAAATTAAGATTAAAAAAATGACGGAGTTTACTGGTAGAAATGTAGAAATACAAATTGACCTTGCTCCTGGTATTAGCAGTGATATTACCATTGATGCATTGTATGCATTTACTGATTGTGAAGTAAGCATTAGTCCCAATGCTTGTATTATTGAAGACCATAAACCAAAGTTTGTTGGAGTACAAGAATTGTTGAAAATTTCGGTTGATAGAACAAAAGCGTTACTGCAGCGTGAATTAGAAATTAAATTAAGTGAATTAGAAGATAAATGGCATTACACTAGTTTAGAAAAAATATTTTTTGAAGAGAAGATTTATAAGGAATTAGAGTTGCGTCATGCAACATGGGATAAAGTATTGGAAGCAATAGACAAAGCGTTTCAACCATTTATTAAAAAGCTGAAACGAAAAGCCATTACAAGAGAAGATATTTTAAAACTGACTGAAAAGCCTGTTCGTAGAATTTACAAATTAGATATTGATGAGTTGAACGAACAAATCAAAGGCATTGAAGCCGATATCAACCAAGTAAATTTTGATTTAGAACATTTAACAGAGTTTGCCATTGCATACTTTGAAACCTTGTTAAAAAAATATGGTAAAGGTCGTGAACGTAAAACGGAGATAAAATTATTCGATACCATTAAACTACAACAAATTGCTATTGCCAATACCAAGTTGTATGTAAATAGAGAAGAAGGTTTTGTTGGAAGTAGTTTAAAGAAAGATGAATTTTTATTTGAGTGTAGCGATTTAGATGATATAATCGTTTTTACCAAACGGGGTATAATGAAAGTTGTAAAAGTGGGCGATAAAAGCTTTATTGGTAAAGACATTATTCATGCAGCCATTTTTAAAAAGAACGATGAACGTACAACTTACAACATGATTTATGTTGATGCAAAAAGTGGTGTTAGTTATGCCAAACGCTTTAATGTAACTGGTATTACAAGAGATAAAGAATATGATTTAACCAAAGGTGCCGATAAAAGTAAAGTGCATTATTTCTCTTCTAATCCAAATGGAGAAGCTGAAGTGGTAAAAGTTACTTTGAGCCCCAATTGCAGTGCAAGAAACAAAGAGTTGGATTTTTATTTTGAAGAAATAGAAATTAAAGGCCGTTCATCTCAAGGAAATATTGCCACCAAATATCCTGTTAAACAAGTTCGTTTTAAAGAAGCAGGTCGTAGTACTTTGAGTGGTGTTAAACTTTGGTTTGATGATGTATACGGACGTTTAAACAGCGAAGAAAAAGGGCAGTATTTGGGAATGTTCGAAGACGATAAACTGTTGGTAATTTTTAATGATGGTACGTATGAAATTACTGATACCGAATTAACCCAACGTTTTGATGCCGATAAAATATTGTTGATTGAAAAATACAATTCAGAAAAAGTAATTACAGCCGTTTATTTAGACAACGATAAACAACAATTTAATGTGAAGCGTTTTAAAATTGAAACTTCTACATTGAAATCAAAATTCTTATTTATTAAAGAAGGCGAAGGCAATAGATTAGAAGCCATTACAACCGATAAAGAACCCATTTTGTCTGTACAAACTGGCAGAGGCACAAGTGTAAGAAAAGCCAAATTTAAAATTGATAAAATGGTAGAAGTAATGGGCTGGAAAGCAGTAGGGGCAAAGCTGATGGACTTTAGCAAAACTGTAGAAATGGAGTGGGAGGAAAGACCAAAAGAAGAACCAACCAATCAAGCAGAGTTGTTTGAATAAAAGAAAAAATCAATTACAAATAATCCTTAAACATAAAATGACCCATGAAAAAAATAATCCTTTTTTTTAGAAGAATTCTAGAATTGTATGTTCGATTTGGGTTAAATGGCATTATGATTTATTGGAAATTAAAATTTTCAAGCAATCCAACTATATCGTTTACGTATAAAAATGAGTTTCAATACCCTATTTTTTTACGTAAAGTATCTTCTGATTTTCCAACATTTTTTGAAGTAACTGTTCGAAATGATTACAATATTCCTGTTGATTTTGTTCCTAAGGTCATAGTTGATTGTGGAGCCAATATTGGTTTAACTAGCATATTCTTTAAAAATAAATATCCTGACGCAATGCTTATTGCAATTGAAGCTGAAAAGGAAAATTTCGAAATGGTACAAAAAAATATTGGTCAATATACTAATACAAAAGCTTTACATAAAGGTATTTGGAACAAAACCGCTTTTTTAAAAGTAAACAATATTGGTTTGGGTAATTGGGGGTTTACAGTAACAGAAACAAACAATGCTACTGAGGCAGATATTCAAGCCATTTCAATTAAAGACTTAATGTTAGAAAATGGCCTAGAACAAATAGATATTTTAAAAATAGATATTGAAGGTTCAGAAAAAGAGCTTTTTGAAAGTGATTATGATTATTGGTTAAGCAGAACTAAAATTTTAATTATTGAACTACATGATCGATTAAAACCCGAAACATCTAAAACTGTATTCAAAGCTTTATTAAATTATCAATTTTCAGTTATAATCAAAGGGCAAAATTTAGTTTTTTACATGCATTAGCTTAAACTTTATAGTATTTTAAATAGCTCCAAAACTAAACTTGTTACTTGGAATTGACTTTTGGAGGAGTCAAAGTTTCATTGATAATAATTTTTTTGGAATTGTTTCTCTACTTTTTCAGATTGTAAAATTATTAAACAGAAACAAAGAACAGTTGCGATTTTTTCATCAAATCAATACCTAAAGCAGCAATAATAAATAGAGCCATACTTTTAAAAGCATGGCTCTATTATTTTATAATTTATTTTGTAACGAGCAGTTGAATAAAAGTGAAACTGAGGTTGCGTCGCACACTTGTACTAATGAGCAAAATTGAGCTTTTTATAATAACCAAAATTAAAATCACAACGAAAAAACGATACAAAGTTCAATAGTAATTCTATGGTTGGTAACCTAAATTAAAGATTTACTGCTTTGCCCATATTTCTATAAATATAGTTTGTACATATATGCCTACGTGCAAAACGACCTTGTGTATCGGCGTTGTGAAGTTTAACGTAAATGGCTTTAGGCACATCAAAATATTCGTAGCTATTGCCATCTGAAAAATGTATTTGTAAGGTTTGCCCTTTATACTGATAATCTGTAATAGTGGCTGTAGTAATGGTTTCCATGTAGTGAGGCATATTGTGTTCAACAGTTTCTGGAGCAATGCTCACTAAAAAATGGTACGCTTCAATTAATTGTGCACTTTTTTGTTCTGCATGAACCATTGCATCAGGATCTGCATGAAATTTATCAGGATGCCACTCCTTCATTACATTTCTGTAAGCGGTTTTTAATGTCTTTAAATCCACCGATTTATCTACTGCTAATAAGGTTCTATAGTTATCAATTTTCTTCATCCTACAACAAAAATTTTTGCAAGGGTACGTATTTATAACTATTTATTTTAAGTTATGTCTTTTATGGGTTGTTTTAAAGTAGCGTAATTAATTTTTGTAAATGTGTATTGTAGTTGTAATGTTCAAAAAAACTGTTGTTGGTAAAAGTGAATTTTTCAGTGGCTAACCAAACTTGTTGAGCAAATTCAGTCCAATTATTTTCATTTGCAATGAACAATTTATTTTGTACTAAATCAGTTTCAATTCCATTGAGCATATTGCTAAAGCAAGCAACATTCAAATGATAGCTCAATGCTTCTATGGTTTTGGTTTGTACGCCACCACCCATTTGTACAGTATTTACGTAAACATTGGCTGCTAAAAAATATTGTTCAATTTCGTTTACAAAGCCGGTAACAATAAGTTGTTTGTTTTGTAATTTATATAAGTATTGAAATGCTTCTAGTTCAATTCTGCCAGTAACTACAATTGTAAAATTTGTATCAATTTTATTTAATGCTGTTATTAAATAATGGGCAATTGCTTCAACAGCTTTTGCATTGGGCAAATAATCCAATGTTCCATTGAACAAAAAAATGGAATGGTTGCTAGGTATTTGATGTAAGTGTTTAATATGTGTTGCTGCATTGCTTTTATGGGCAATGTTTTTTGCATTAATTGTATGTGGAATAACCAAACATTTGTTGCTTGAAATATTAAATACTTTGGTAGCAATTGCTACATCTTGCTGTGTAACAAAAATGTTAATTTTTGCAAATTGGCTAATCCATTTTTCTGCTGCATATAGAATCTTCCAATAAGGCTTTTTTAATATTCTAAACCGCTGATATTCTATGTTGTGAGAAGAATGAACAATTTGAATGTTTAAAAAACGATGTAAAATATAAGCTGAAATTGCATGATATGGATGTTCAACAATTGCATGTGTAATGCGTTCTTTTTTACAAAATTTGTAAATAAACAACCACACAAAAGGATTGACAAATTGTAGTTTACCAATGGGCAATTGAGGATAAATTGAATAACTTTCCTTGCTACTTGCTTGATTGTTTTTACTGCATAAACAAAGGATTTCTAGTTGTTTTCCTAAGGCTTCATTAAAAGCTGCAATGGTTTGTTGCCCACCAAATTGTGCAGGTAAAAACTTGTACCAAACAAGTGATAATATTTTGTGTTGCTTGGGCAAAGGCAAATACTTTAAAAGAATAACGGAGGTTGTTACCTCCGTTATTGATGATTTATTTAACTGTTACTTTTCTTTGCTTCCATTCAAAAAATGCAGCAATCACAAAAAGTAATATTGCAAGTATTGATGCAAAGCTGGTTAACGTCCAACCTGTTGCATGGCTCTTTGGTTCAAACTTAAATACAATTTCATGCTCACCTGACGGAACTGGCATTCCTCTTAAAACATAATTTACTTTAGCATAAGGAGTTAGTTTTCCATCTATATAAGCATTCCAACCTTTATCATAATAAATTTCACTAAACACAGCAAATTGTGTACTTGTAGCTTTAGATTTATACGTTACTACATCATTTTCATTTTTTATTAATTCAATAGTTGCTGTTGAATCGAATGTAAATGCTGTTGAAGCAATTGCTTGAAAAGCTTTGCCAATAACTGCAGTATCTTTTACATGCAATGTGCTTAAAGCATCCATTTCTTCTCTTGGTGTATTCACCAATTTTAAGTTTTTAATAAACCATACACTGCCACATGCAGTAGGATTGGGTTCCACTTGATTTTCACTTGATGTGCTGTGAATAATGTATTTGGTATTCAACATATCCAATACTGGTTTACAGTTGGGATAATTGTACAATTGGTTTTCTGCTAAATCTTGATAAATACTCAATTTGGCAGGATGATAACCACCAACTGATTTATGAAAATAAGCTGGTCTTGCACCATAATTAATGGCAGCTTGTGCACCATTGCTTACATCAAATACTCTGTAATCGCTTTTATCTTTCAATATATATTGATCGGCCGGAGTAGGGTTAAAAGTATTTTCATACTCATCTTTATACTGATAATTTTCTGCATTTAAATATTTTGTATTTACAGTCATTATATCAATAAATGCAAGTACACCAATTATTGCAATGGCAACAATACTTTGCATTTTATTTTTTATAATTAACCAAATTAATGCAGCGGCTGCAGCAATAAAAAACAACGAACGAAGTATATCGTTAAAAAACAACCCTTTTCTATCTTCTATTAATCCATTCACCAATTTGTTGCCACTTGTTAAGTATTCAGCCTTAGCATTGGCATCTGGAATATTGTTGATAGATTTTATAAGGTTTACATCGCCATCGCTTTTAAAATCGAAATTAAAATACAGTATCAATATAAATGCGAAGATTCCTCCAGTTAATAGTAAGCCTTTTTTATATTGATTAAACAGAGCTTGTTTATTTTCTGTTTCAACAATTTTTTGAAAAGCCAAAATGGCCATCATGTTCAATAAAAATGTAGGCACAACCAAAATCATACTTGGTGCTCTAAACTTATTGTACATGGGTAAATGATTGAATAAGAAATTGTTGAAGCCTTCAAAATAACTTCCCCAACTCATCATAATGGTTAGTATAGATGCAACAAGAATCCACCATTTGTGTTTGCCATCTAAAACTACAAAACCCAATAAGGCCAAAAAGCAAACGATAGCACCAACATATGGCGGACCTGACGTACCTCCAATTCCTCCCCAATAAAAACCCATTGCACTTTGTAATTCTCTTGCAACTTGTGGATTCATTTCTTGCAAAGCCTTTACAGCACTCGATTTATCTTCCGCAACTTCCATTTTACTACTTCCTCCAAACATTCTTGGTATCAGCATTACAAATGGTTCACTTTTAAATACACTATAGCTAAAAGCATAATCTTTGGTAAGCCCTTCTTTGGTATTTTTACTTTTATTATCTGCTAAAATTGAACCACCCCTAATAGATTCTTTGGTGTATTCATTATCTGGCAACAATACTACAGCATTGGTTAAAGCACCAATCGTTGCACCTACTAACGTAAAAATAGCAGCCATTAAAAGGTGCTTATATTCTTTATTCAGTATCCATTTAATAACAAATGAAAGGGTCATAAATGCTATAATCAACATAGCATAGTATGTTATTTGATAATGTTTTTGCCCAATCATTGCACCTGTAAATATTGCTGTAAGTGCAATGCCCCACCAATATTTTTTATTAAATATGAGCAAGATAGCTGCAATTAAGCCTGGCAATAATGCAATTGAAAGCATCTTGGTGTCGTGTCCTTCTGCTACTATTACAACATTGTATGTTGCATACGCATAACATAAACTTCCAATTGTACCAATCCAACTGTTTGTTTTTAATACTTGAGATAAGAAATAAAAACAAACACATGCCAAAAAGAAAAACTGAAATGGCTTGGGTAAGTTTAAAGAAATGATTTGCATAAAGTAGTAAGGCACATAATTATTGGTTTGTCCAACAATCATATAGCCTGGCATTCCACTAAACATACCATTGCTCCATAAAGGTACTTTGCCATTTTTTTCTAAAGCAAGGTTTTGATTTTGTGCCATCGACTTCCATTGTGTAATATCATTTTGTTGCAAAACTTGCCCTTCTAAAGCAGGTTTACAATACACAATAGCTACCACTAAAAAAATGGCAATAGCAATAATATGTGGCAAAATTTTCTTCCAATTCAAGTGCTTCATGATTTCTTTTTTAAGAGGTGGCAAATTAATGTTATTTTTCACACCAAAACTATTTTATGCGTTGGCTAATATTTATGGCAAGAGTAACATTGATTTGCAATTTTTGCTATTTAATTTTTGTTTTTGGGCGATATTTTGATTTAAGCAATTTACACCATCTACTAACAAGCACATTGGTTACCTTGGGCTTAATAGCAGTAGTGTTAAATTTTTTAATGAACTTTATTTGGTTAATAAGTGTTCTTTTTAAAAAGAAATGGATACCAAAATATTTGGGTATAATTAACTTTTTATTTTTAATATTTCAATTTGTAAATATTTTATTACTACAGTTATGATTGTTCAACTACTTAAAGATAAAGGCATAAAGTTATTCATTATTTTAGGAGGCTTTTTTATAGCCAATGCTTTAATAGCTGAAGTAATTGGGGTGAAGATATTTTCATTAGAACAATCAATTGGAATAGAACCATTGAACTTGGTTTTTTGGGGCGAAAAACTAAGCCTAAACCTTACTGCTGGCGTTTTATTGTGGCCTGTTGTATTTATAATGACAGACATTATTAATGAATATTATGGAATGAAAGGGGTAAAATTTCTTTCTTACTTAACAGCAGCATTAATTGCGTATGCTTTTATTATGTTTTATGGAGCAATGAGTTTATCGCCTGCCAATTTTTTTGTGGTAAGCAAGCAGGGTAGTGGCGTACCCAATATGCAACATGCTTATGAAGGCGTTTTGGGGCAAGGTGGTAAAATTATTATTGGTAGTTTAATTGCCTTTTTATTAGGGCAGGTTGTAGATGTGTTTACTTTTCATAAAATTAAAAAAGTAACTGGTGAAAAGAAAATTTGGCTGAGGGCTACAGGCTCTACTTTAATTTCTCAGTTTATAGACAGTTATGTAGTGCTCTTTATTGCATTTTATATTGGTACAAGAATTGGCAATAAACCTGGCGATTTTGTGTGGAGCTTTCAATTGTTTTTGGCTGTAGGCACATTGAATTATATCTACAAAGCTTTGGTGGCAATTCTTTTAACTCCTGTAATTTATTTGGTGCATAATTTTATAGAAAATTATTTAGGAAAGGAAAAGGCGGCATCTATGAAAACAGCTGCAATGCAAATTGGCAATTAGTGAATAGGAATTTGGCAAATCGGGATTGAGGATTGAAATTTAAAAATAATCAATTCACTATTCACCACTCAAAATTCAATACTCACCATTTTTCCAACAATTGCTTCACCACTACTTTATCAATGGGTAAATGAACAGAGTTTTCTGATAAATTTTCCCATTCAATAAACCTAAAACTCTCGGCACAAGCTGTTTTATCGGCTGATTGTTCTGCTGTAAAATCAAAAGGTTTATTTGATGTTTTTAAGTTGATAGGCTCTTGTGTATGCACAAAATAGTAAATGCAAATAATTTGATCTTTATTATTGAATGCTGAAATTTGAAAAAAATCTGTAGTGTAAATGTGTTCTCCAACAGTAACATTTAGGCCAGTTTCTTCTTTAAACTCACGTACCAAACACTCTTTTGTTCCTTCGCCAAACTCTAATCCTCCACCAGGAAATTTGGTAAAATAATTGCCTCTTATAAATTCGTCACTTACTAAAACTCTGTTATGGCTATCTTTTAAAATTCCATACACTCTAACGTTGAATAAGGCCATTTAATAACAATTTTTTATTGAGGTAAATATATGTTGTTTATCAATTTTCATTTAGAAACTTTAAGGTTGAATTATACGCATAAAAAAACTGTTGGTGTGCATACACCAACAGTTGTATAAATAAAATAACTACTTAATTATTTTTTTGGAGCAGATGTACTTGTAGGAATTTTATCCAATGTATTTTTATCAACACCGCTATTGCCAATGCCTTTAAAGAACAAAGTTGATACTAATGCTAAAACTACAATTGCACCAGCAAAAATCCATGTACCTCTTTCTAAAACATCGGTTGTTTGCTTTACGCCCATTAAGTTATTGCTTATGCCACCAACATTGCCTGCTAAGCCACCACCTTTTGGATTTTGAATTAAAATAAGAAAGCCTAAACCAACAGATGCTATTACCACTAAAATTAAAAATAAGATTACCATAATTAGATTCCTTTTAAAATTTGAATTTTCGACGCAAAATAAGCGGATTTATCAGGATTTAAAAAACTTAATTTTATATACAGCTGAATTGCTTTGTCTGTTTTGCCTTGTTTTACCAAAACTTCAGCCATTGTTTCGGTTACAATTTCCTTTGCTTCGTTAGAAATTTGGGCAATTCCTTGAATGGCATTTTCTAATTCAGGGTCTGTACCCAAGTCCTCATTATTGGGTGGTACATTTTTCATGTGTTTCAACCAATCGGTAAAACGCCTCAATTGCTTAGATAAAGTATCTTGAGCAGTATGATCAATTTCTGGTTTTATCCCTTGAGAAGCAAAGTAATCTACTGTATGATATCGTTCTGAAGCTATTGTTAAGATAGAATCGTCGGTAACAGGCTTTTTAAATTCTTCTAATTGTTCTTTTAAAATAGAAGCAATTTTTTCATCGGGTAAAGCAGTTTCTATCAATTCAGATTCTTCAAGTTCAAATTCTTCTTCAATTGCAACAATCGGTTCTTCAATAATTGTTTGCTCAATTTCTATCGGTTCAATTGCTGCTGGTTCTTCAACTATATTTTCAGTTGCTTGATGTTGTTCAGTAATAGCTTCCATTTCTTCAGCAGCTTCTAATGCAAATGAAGTGATAGAAGCCGAACTTGGCAATTCAACAGTGGGTTCTACAATTGCAATGGGCTGCTCTATTTCAGTTGTTTCAACAACTTCATTGATTGTTGTTATTTCAGCTTCAACAATGCTTTCTTCTTCTTTATGTTCTACAATTTCTTCTACTTGTATAAGTTCTGCAACAACAATTGGTTCAGTATAAATGGGTTCTTCAACTATTGTAGCTTCTACTTCAATTTCTTGGTTAGAAATTGTATCAATATTTTCTTCTTTAAAACTATCGGTACTATTGGCAATTTCTTCTTCAATAACATTTTTTAGTAAAGGCTCAGTAACCATATCGGCAACTTCCTCTTTGTGCAACACTTTAATTTGCTGTGTTGTAGGCGATAATTGATAATGCAACCAATATGGATTGTTGAAAAAAAGTGTTGTTTTTTGAAGTTGATTGATAAATGCAAGATGCTTTTCTTCCTTTAATTTCTTGGTAAGAAAAAAATGTGGCACCGAAAAAAAAGGATGACTATCTGTTAGTTGAAACAACTCATCAACACCAGTATCTTCTATATTACTGTGGCCGGTAAGTTGATGTAATGTATTTTGTTGTAGAACATTCATACGATAATTTTCTTCAATTAAACTAGCAAACTAAGTGGGTGAAAGTAAGGAAAATAGATGATACGCAAAACAACTAACTTTTTTAAAAAACACTACCAATTTGAAAAGATTCTATTGAAAATTTCATCGGTTAAGTTTCTTAAAATTTCCTCTTGCAAAGAAGCCTGGGCTTGATCTAATGAAAGGTTGGCAGAAAAATCGAAGCTTCTGGAAACATCAAATTCGTTGGTTGTATTGTCTACCGTATTTTTTAAATTAATTTTTACACTTACTGTTAAACGATTGGTGGCTGCTTGTTGTGCAGTTACACCAGTTGTAGTTACACTGTAATCTGAAATGTAACCTGAAATTTGATAGTGTGCATCATCGCTATTGGTACGTGTTAAACGAGTTTGATTGACAATTTTTTGTTGCAACTTATCGGTTAATTGTGGGCTTAATTGTGGATTAACAATTCTTGCTCTATTTTCAATAAATCCAATTTTAATGGTTTTAATTTTATTGTAATCTATTGAAACATCTCTGAAAGAATAAATCTTGCAAGAGAAGGCCAAAGGCAAAAGAAAAAACAAGCAAGCAATGAGCCAATTGGTTTTATATGGAAGTTTTAATTTCATAATTTTTATTTACAAATCGTCAATATCATACTCTTTTAACTTGCGATACAATGTTCTTTCGCTAATACCTAAATCGGCACTTGCATCTTTTCGGCGACTTTTATGCTTCTTCAATGCTTTGATAATAAGTTCCTTTTCTTTATCCATAATATTCAAGGATTCTTCAACTTCTTCATGTTGTTGTATATCATCGTTCATTAAAACTGGAGCATGACTATTGGCATGCAAAGGTTGTACAATATTGGAGTGTGAAATTTGTGTATGATGCGTTACATTATTTTGCATTTCGGTGTTGGCCAAAATTGGAAAATCGTTCATTAAACTTTCCTTGGTATAATTGGCTGCATTACCTGCCAGTGAAGGGTTTTGCAGAATTTCTAAAAACATTTTTTTCAATTCTGTAACATCTTTTTTCATATCGAAAAAAAGCTTGTACAAAATTTCTCTTTCATTAGAAAACTCACTTGCATTGTTGGCAGAACCTGCTAAAATTGGCATTCTGCTACCCATATTTTTTTCTGGTAAAAAGCCCCTTAATTGTGTTGCATTTAAAATGCTAGATTTACTCAATACCGATATTTGTTCAGCTAAATTTTTTAACTCACGAACATTGCCTGGAAAAGGATGACTCAGCAAAGCTTGTTTGGCTTCATCGTCTAATTGTACAGGTGTTGTTTTATAACGTTCAGCAAAATCAACTACAAATTTTCTAAACAACAATTGGATGTCTTCTTTTCTATCTCTTAAAGCTGGTACACGAATAGGCACAGTGCTTAAACGATAATATAAATCTTGTCTAAATTTTCCTTTTTCGGCAAATTCCAACAGTTCTCTATTGGTTGCAGCAATTACCCTTACATCGGTTTTTTGTACTTTAGAAGAACCTACTCTAATAAATTCTCCAGTTTCTAAAACACGTAACAATCTGGCTTGTGTACCCAATGGCATTTCACCAATTTCGTCTAAGAAAATTGTTCCACCATTTACAGTTTCAAAATAACCTTTTCTGCTATCAACTGCTCCAGTAAAGCTGCCTTTTTCATGACCAAACAATTCACTATCAATTGTACCTTCAGGAATTGCACCACAGTTTACAGCAATAAAATTATTGTGTTTACGTGACGAAAGTGCATGAATAATTTGAGAGAAAACCTCTTTACCAACACCACTTTCACCTACAATTAATACTGTTAAATCTGTTGCTGCAACTTGCACAGCAGTATCTAAAGCAAAGTTTAATGCAGTTGCATTACCAATAATTCCAAATCTATTTTTTATACTTTGTAAATCCATTCTATTTTATTTAACCAAGTTTCCTAATAAAGTTCCTGCTGTACACTCATACACATGCACCATTGCATAATCTCCTTTTTGTAAAATGCCATCTTTCGGAAAAATAACTACTTTATTGTGGTCTGTTCTTGAGTGCCAATGAGCATCGCTTTTTTTAGAATTGCCTTCAATTAAAACTTTAAAAGTTTTGTTTACATCTCTTTGCATACTTTCTAAAGAGTGAATTCTATGCAAATCAATAATTTCTTGCAAACGTCTTTTCTTTACATCTTCAGGAATATCATCTGTGTATCTTCTTTCAGCCAAAGTACCAGGGCGTTCACTATAAAAATACATGTAAGCCAAATCGTATTTACAGTATTCCATTAATGTGTAAGTATCTCTGTGGTCTTCTTCAGTTTCGGTACAAAAGCCTGTAATTAAATCTGTACTTAATCCACAGTTGGGTAAAATTTCTTTTATTCTATTTACTTTGGCTATGTACCATTCTCTTGTGTAAGTTCTGTTCATTAATTGTAAAACCCTTGTGCTACCACTTTGTACAGGTAAATGAATATAGTTGCATATGTTTTCGTATTTGGCAATGGTAAATAGAACTTCATCTGTAATATCTTTTGGATGAGAAGTACTAAAACGAACTCGTAAATTGGGCGATACCAACGCCACCATTTCTAAGAGCATTGCAAAAGTGATGGTTTGATTGTTTTCTTCATTTGTCCAATAATAACTATCAACATTTTGTCCCAATAAGGTAACTTCTTTATAACCTCTATCTACCAAATCTTGTACTTCTGCTAAAATAGAGTTTGCATCTCTGCTACGTTCTCTACCTCTTGTAAATGGCACAACACAAAAGCTACACATATTGTTGCAACCTCTCATAATAGAAACAAAAGCACATACGCCATTGGTATCTAAACGTATGGGAGCAATATCTGCATAGGTTTCATCTCTGCTTAATAAAACGTTTACAGCTTTTTGTCCAGTTTCTGCTTCTTCAATTAAACTTGGTAAAGTTCTATAAGCATCTGGACCAATTACAAGATCTACTAATTTTTCTTCTTCCAGTAATTTACTTTTCAAACGTTCAGCCATACAACCTAAAACGCCCACTAACATACCTGGTTTACGTTTTTTAGCAAGCCTGAATTCTGTTAAACGTTTTCGAATAGTTAGTTCTGCCTTTTCTCTGATGGAACAAGTGTTCACTAAAATTAAATCAGCTTCAGCAAAATTTTTGGTTGCACCAAAACCTTCTGTTTGCAAAATTGAAGCAACAATTTCACTATCACTAAAATTCATAGCACATCCATAACTTTCTATATAGAAATGTTTCTTATACTTATTTTCATCTTGTGTAAAAGGAGCAAATGCTTCACCTTGTCTATTTTCGTCGTGTACTTTTGTATTTAAATCCATCAATTCCATGAGTGCATTAAAATTAGTGGGCAAAAGTAACAAAAAAAATGCAAAATTGCCAATTTGGCAGATTCTTAACAGGATAATTATTTACTGAAATCTTAAATTTGCAGTTTTATTAACTTTCCCAATTGTACGCATGAGAATACTATTCACATTTCTTTTTTTTGTTTCTTTTTTTTCATTGAATGCACAAGATATTGTTGTTAGAAAATTACCAGGAGAAATTTTTCGAAATGTAAAAAAGGAAGCTGATACAAGTAGATGGACTTGGAAACGTGGTGGTTTATTTGGTGCAAACTTGGCTCAAGGTTCTTTAAGCAATTGGGCATCGGGTGGAGATAATTTTTCAATGGCTATAAATACCTATTTGAATTATTATGTGTTACATAGAGGTGAAAAATACAGTTGGGACAATAGCCTTGATTTTAATTTTGGTTTTATACAAGCTACAAGCATTGGTAGTAGAAAGAATGACGATAGAATAGACATGCTTTCTAAATATGGTTATAGGGTAGATAGTACCAATAAATGGTATGCATCGGCATTGTTTAATTTTAGAAGCCAGTTTTTTGATGGATACAATTATTCTGGTGGAACTAGTAATTTCTCCTCTTCATTTTTATCGCCTGCTTATGTGTTGTTATCAGTAGGAATGGATTATAAACCCAATCCTAAATTTTCACTTTTCATTTCTCCATTAACCTCAAGGTTGGTAATTGTTGCCAATCGTTATTTGTCTAACAAAGGTTCTTATGGTGTAGATTCAGGTTATCACACGTTCAACGAAGTGGGAGCTTTTGCAACAATTGGTTACAATAATGTAATTGCAAAAAATGTAACTTATAGAGGAAGGTTGGATTTGTTTTCAAATTATAAAAGCAAGCCAGGTAATGTTGATTTGTTTTTCACCAATTTGTTTTCATTCAAAATCAATAAATTATTATCTGCCACGTATAATTTAGATTTAATTTATGATGATGATATTAAAATTTTCGGTCCAGAAAAAAACTCACCACGGTTACAAATTAAAAGTTTAATTGGAATAGGTTTTTTATTACAAATTGCTCCTAAGAGATCATAGTTAGTTTAAAGTAAAACATTTTTAAAAGGAATAATTGTAAAGTATTTGCTTTGCAATTATTCCTTTTTTTTGTACATCTTCGTAGAAAACATTCAACACTTAAATTTTTTGATATGCCAATAAGAATGGTTGATGATGAAAATGACAATTACTCTAATGAAAATGAAAACACACCTGGTGGTGGAGGAGGCTCAAGAGGTGGTGGAGGAAATTCTTTAATTCAGTTTTTACCAATGCTTATAGGCTTATTAATACGTAAACCAGCATTGTTATTATTGGTGTTGGCTGGTGGTGCATTTATGTATTTTAAAGGTGGAGGTTGCAATATGAGTTCTGTTAGCAATGTTGTACAACAATTTGCAACAGGTGGAAATCTAAACAAAGATACATTTGCCAAAGCCAATGTTTATGAGGGTTTAGACGAAACAAAGAACGATTTGCCAGAAGCTGTTTCTTTGCTAAAATTTGCACCTGATAGATTAAACCAAGGCCAACAAGGTAGTTGTGTTGCATGGAGTAGTGCTTATGCTGCAAGAACTATTGTTGAAGCTGCAAGCAATGGAGCAAATCCAAATTCAACCGCATTTAGTCCTTCATTTATGTACAACCAAATTGGGTTAGATGGTTGCCAAGGCAGTTATATTATTAGAGCAATGAAAAACTTAACTGACGTAGGTGCTGTTCCTTTTAATGATTTTCCATACAACGATAAAGATTGTGAAAGCCAACCAAGCAACAGTTTAATTTCTGAAGCAGCCGATAAAAAAATGTTGGGCTTTACACGTTTAACAGACGATGAAACTACCAAAGGAATTAATCTACATGCAATAAAAGAACATTTGGCCAAAGATGTACCTGTTGTAATTGGAATGATGGTTGGTGGAAGTTTTATGCAAGAAATGAAAGATAGAGAACTTTGGATTCCTACAAACGATGATTACAATATGATGGGTTTTGGTGGCCATGCAATGTGTGTAATTGGCTATGATGATAGAAAAGAAGGTGGTGCTTTTCAAATTATGAATAGTTGGGGAAAAGATTGGGGTGTAAATGGAATTGGATGGGTATTGTATAAAGATTTTAAACATTTTGTACGTGAAGCTTATGGATTAGATCCAATGCCTAAAAAAGGAAATGCAGTTGCCAGTAATATTGCTGTTGAAATTGGTTTGGTTGATGCTAAAACAAAACAATACATTGCTTTAAACAACAATTCAGGCAACTTATTTACTACAAACAATGCCATTAAAAAAGGAACAACATTTAAAGTAGAAGTAAAAAACAATTCTGCTTGTTATGTGTACATTGTTGGTAAAGAAACTGACGGAAGTAGTTATGTTTTATTTCCTTATCCTTCAAAAAATAATTCAACACAAACTATGTTTTCGTCCTATTTCGGTATTACGGGATATCGTTTATTTCCTAGAGGAAAAAGCTTAATGGCAGACGATATTGGAACACAAGATCAGTTTGCAATTGTAACCAGTGTACAACCATTAGATGTTTTTCAATTAAATGATGCCATCAATCAAAACAAATCAATTGGATTTGAAAATGCTGTTACAAAAGTTGTTGGCGGTATTGGGCAAGCACAATTTAGTAACTCAACCAATGGAACCATAAAATTGACTAGCCCAATTCAAAACAACAAAACAATTGTTGCTTGTATTGTATCTGTAAATAAAATTGATTAGTACAATTGGTACACGATTTATTGCCATTTATACAATGAGTAAATATTGAGTGTGGGAGGTTCATTAAATTAATGTGTACATTTCAAAAAAAAGATACATGAAAAAAATAATTTTTTTGTTATTGGCTGTTTTATCATTTCAATTTTTGTTTGCTCAATCAGCCGAAGATTCAGTTAAGGCAACCATTCAACAGTTATTTGCTGCAATGAAAACCAGTGATGCAGTTTTGTTAAAAAGCTGTTTTGCCGATAGTGCCATATTGCACACTATTGTAAAAAATAAGGAGGGAAAAGCAATTGCAAAAACAGATGATGTAAATGAATTTGCAAAACAAATAGCTAGTTTACCAGTTAATGCTGCCGATGAACAAATTAGTTTTGAATCTGTTCAAATTGATGGACCAATGGCTTCTGTTTGGACACCTTACAGCTTTTATTACAATGGAATATTTAGTCATTGTGGCGTAAATCATTTTGTATTGTTAAAACAAAACAATACTTGGAAAATTCAATACTTAATTGATACTAGACGCAAGCAAGGATGTAAACCATAAGTTATAAACGATGCTTTCAGATAAAGCATTTATTTTTAGCAAAATTTTTTGCTTAAAATAGTATTGAAAAGTATACTTCATGAAAATAATTTTATCTGAACAGCAAGTTGCATTAACCATTAAGCGTTTGGCTCATCAAATGCTCGAAAATCATTTGCAATTAGAAAATACAGTAATTATTGGTATTCAACCAAGGGGTATTTATTTAAGTGATAAAATTGTACATACTTTAAAAGAACTTGTTACAAACAAAACCATTGAGTACGGTATTTTAGACATTACTTTTTATAGAGACGATGTTCGTAAAGAATTGCATGTTGCCAATAAAACACATATACCTTTTAGCATTGAAAATAAAAAAGTGATTTTGGTAGATGATGTGTTATGGACAGGTAGAACCATTAGAGCTGCATTGGATGCTTTACTAGATTTTGGAAGACCACAAAAAGTAGAACTTTGTGTATTAATTGATAGAAGATTTAATAGAGAATTGCCCATTCAGCCAGATTATACAGGCAGGGCAATTGATACCATTGTTTCTCAAAAAGTAAAAGTTTTTTGGAAAGAAAATGGAACAAAAGAATGTGTAGAACTTGAATAGTAAATTTTATGCAGTGCAAATTAAATGCACATTTTTTTCATCAACTTCATTGCAACTATTAACTTCGCCTTTTAATGAAACTATCTACCAAACATTTACTTGGTATTAAAGACCTCACCAAAGAAGATATTCAGCTAATACTTTCTACAGCAGCTAGTTTTAAAGATGTTTTACAACGACCCGTTAAAAAAGTGCCTTCTTTAAGAGATGTTACAATTGTAAATTTATTTTACGAAAACAGTACACGTACAAGAATATCTTTTGAACTTGCTGAAAAAAGGTTAAGTGCCGATACCATTAATTTTACTGCAAGTGGAAGCAGTGCTGCAAAAGGAGAAACCTTGCTAGATACGGTGAACAACATTTTAAGCATGAAGGTGGATATGGTGGTAATGAGGCATAGTGCAAGTGGAGCACCACACTTTTTAGCCAAACATATTCCTGCTGCAATTGTAAATGCTGGCGATGGCATAAACGAACATCCAACACAAGCTTTGTTAGATGCATTTAGTATGCAAGAAAAATTTGGAAGTTTAGAAGGATTAAAAGTGGCAATTATTGGCGATATAATGCACAGCCGTGTTGCGTTGAGCAATATTTATTTATTGAAAAAAATGGGTGCCGAAATTAAAGTTGCTGGGCCACCAACTTTAATACCAAAATATATTACTGAAGCATTGGGTGTGCAGGTTGAATACAATGTGAAAAATGTGTTGCAGTGGTGCGATGTTGCCAATGTGTTGCGTATTCAATTAGAACGCCAAAATCAACCATTGTTTTCCTCATTACGTGAGTACAATTTAGCCTACGGAATTAGTAAAAGAATGTTAGACAATTTAGGAAAAGAAATTACCATTATGCACCCTGGTCCAATCAATAGGGGAGTTGAATTAGATAGTGATGTAGCAGATGGACCATATTCAATTATTCTCAATCAAGTTGAAAATGGAGTAGCAACAAGAATGGCTGTGTTATATTTGTTGGCCAATCGAGAAAATTAAAATGCTAAATTTAAAGTAAAAAGTTGTAAGTAATAAGCAATCAGTAAACTAATAACTAAAAACTCAAAATTTCTAATTCTCAAAACTTATAACTTTCAACTTAAAACTTATAACCCTCAAAAACCATGTCACAACGAATCTGTCTTTTCCCTGGAACATTTGATCCTGTTACATTGGGTCATGTTGATATTATTAACAGAGCCTTGCCTTTGTTCGATAAAATTGTGGTTGGCATTGGCGTAAATTCTTCTAAAAATCCAATGTTCTCTGCAGAGCAAAGAGTGAATTGGTTTAAGGCGATTTATGAAAATGAACCCAAAGTTTCAAGCACTATTTTCGAAGGACTAACTGTGAATTTTTGTAAACAAATTGGAGCCAATTTTATTTTAAGAGGCATTCGTTTTGTAAGCGATTTTGAATATGAAAAATCTATTGCCGATGCCAATAGAACCATGGATAACACAATTGAAACTGTATTTTTAACAGGAGAACCAAAATATACTTCAGTAGCATCAACCATTGTAAGAGATATTATAAAGAATGGGGGAAATGCATCTCCTTTTTTGCCAGATGCTGTAATTCAATCATTGAAAAAATAGGTTACAGGGTAGCTTTATTTTTTTGTGTATTTTCTTTTCAATATTCTTTTAAAATCAATCTATCAATATGTCAATTTGGTTCAAACAAGATATACAATTATCAGATTTTAATAATTTAGGAAAAAATACTTTAGGTGAACATTTGGGAATGGAATTTACCGAGATTGGACCCAATTTCTTAAAAGCCAAAATGCCTGTTGACAATAGAACCAAACAGCCTTATGGTTTATTGCATGGCGGTGCAAGTGTTGCATTGGCGGAAACATTGGGAAGCGTTGGTAGTGCATTGATTATAGATACTAGCAAGTTGGCTTGTGTTGGATTGGAAATAAATGCCAATCATGTACGTGGGGTAAAAAGTGGTTGGGTTACAGGTACAGCAACCCCATTACATATTGGTGCTACAACACATGTTTGGGATATTAAAATAGTTGATGAAAGAGAGAAATTGATTTGCGTCAGCCGACTTACAGTTGCAATTATTAAGCTATAAAATACACATTAAAAAAGCCATCCTATTTGTATAAGATGGCTTTTTACTATATTTTCTAATGGTAAATTATTCTTTCACTCTTTCTACATAATCACCAGTTTTGGTGTTAATTCTAATCATTTCTCCAGCATCTACAAACAAAGGAACGTTTACTGTTGCACCCGAATCAATTGTAGCTGGTTTTGTAGCTCTTGTAGCTGTATCGCCACGTAAACCTGGCTCACAATATGTAACCAATACCACTATTTTTTCTGGTAATTCAGCACCAATTGGTTGTTCAGTTTCAGTGTTCATATAAACAAAAATTTCTCCACCATCTTTTAAAAATTGAGGAGAATCAATCATTTCTTCACTTAATGCAATTTGTTCAAAAGTTTCATTGTTCATTAAATTGTAACCACTTTCGTCTTTGTATAAAAACTGAAAAGCTTTTTTCTCAACACGAACAGGATAAATGGTTTCACCACTATTCCATGTTTTTTCAATGCTACGTTTATTGTCAACGCCCTTTAATTTTGCCCAAACTTTTGCAGCAGCTCTAGCGGTTTTATTTTCACCAAATTCTACAATGCTGTATAAATTTCCATCTAATTTGAGTATCATGCCACGGCTGATATCTGATGTTGTTGCCATATTCTAATAAATATTTAGTGTCGCAAAAGTACGGGTTGAGTTGATAAGTTGAAATACTATGTTGCAGAAAATGTACTAAACACTTTAAACAAGTGAGTTTTACGTTACAACAATTGATTTGAAATAAACAAATACCTAATTTTAGCAAATGAAAATTGCAATTATTAATGGTCCCAATCTTAATTTGTTAGGCGTTAGAGAAACAACTGTGTATGGCAGCCAAAGTTTTGATCAGTATTTAACGCATTTGCAAAAAATATTCAATCATATTGAAATAGATTATTTTCAAAGCAATGTAGAAGGAGAATTAATTAACCAATTACAAGAATTTGGCTTTGAGTACAACGGAATTGTTCTTAATCCTGGAGGCTACACCCACACGTCAGTTGCAATTGGCGATTGTATTGCAGCCATTACTACACCTGTTGTTGAAGTACACATAAGTAATATTCATGCAAGAGAAGAGTTTAGAAAAATTTCTCATGTAAGTGCAAAGTGTAAAGGCACTATTGCAGGTTTAGGGTTAAAAGGATACGAATTGGCCATTCGTTTTTTATTAGAAAATAAATAGTTTGAGCAAACTTTAGCAGCTCTTTATATTTGCAGCCCTAGCTTTAACAATTTTGTAAGTAGCTGGTAAACTAATTTAGCAAAAAAATATATCATTGTTATTACATTAGGTTGCTTGTTATTGTAATAACCTCACGTAAAAAAAAGTACATGAAGAATTTTACTATTGGCTTAAATTTCATTTTGGTTATTGCAGTTGCTGTATTATTTTATTTTCAATTTTCTTCTCCAAAAACTAAAACTCCTACAACTGCAGGTGGATCAGCAGTTGTAGCATCTGGCGATTTTAGAATTGCTTATTTTGAAATGGATTCTGTAGAAAATCAATATGAGTTTTTAAAAGATGTACGTTCAGTGTTAAGAACTTTAGAAGAAAAGAAAAGTGGCGAATTGGCTTCTTTACGCAATGCAAGTAGATCAAAATTATTAGAGTATCAAAAGAAAGGCAATTCTATGTCGCAGGAAGAAATGGCCAAAGCAAATGATGATTTAATGCGTATGGACAATGAACTGAAAACGCAAGAACAAATTAAATCTCAAGAGCTACAAGACGAGAGCATTAAAAAAATTCAAGAAGTAAAAAAGAGTATTGAAGCCTACTTAAAAGAATTTAATAAAAACAAGAACTATTCTTATATACTTTCTAGTAGCAACGATATTATATATTTAAAAGATACTACCTATAATATTACCAATGAACTTATACAAGGCTTAAACGAAACCTATAAGAAAACTAAGAAAAAATAATGAATTAATTTTCATTGACTATCTTCAAATCCCATCTGAATATTTCAGATGGGATTTTTAATACCAAACACTTATGAGCAATGCTTCTTTCAAACCCAGCTTGGGTTTAATGGATGCTACTATGATTGTAGCAGGCAGTATGATTGGTTCTGGAATATTTATTGTTAGTGCCGATATTACCCGAAATGTAGGTAGTGCTGGTTGGCTAATTTTAGTTTGGTTAATTACAGGATTTATGACGTTAATTGCTGCGTTGAGTTATGGCGAATTAAGCAGTATGTTTCCTAAAGCTGGTGGCCAATATGTGTATTTAAAAGAAGCCTACAATCCGGTAATTGGCTTTTTATATGGCTGGAGTTTTTTTGCAGTAATTCAAACAGGAACCATTGCAGCAGTGGGTGTTGCTTTTTCAAAATTCTTAGCCTATTTAGTTCCAGAATTGGGCAACAATTATTTTTTATTCGATACTGGATTTATCAAAATATACTCAGGGCAATTAGTAGCAATTGCCATCATTGTTTTATTAACGTATGTAAACTCTCGTGGCGTAAAAGAAGGAAAATTCATTCAAACAGTATTTACAACAGCCAAACTATTGGCATTATTGGGTTTAATTGTTTTTGGTTTTGTTTTGGTGAAAAATAGTTATTGGGCAGAAAACTGGAAAACCGGATTTACTGCTGTACAAGATTTAGGTGCAAAAGATGCCAATGGAATTTTACAACCAACTGCATGGATGGGCATAGGAGGAAGTGCTTTAATTGGTGCAATTGCAGCTGCAATGGTAGGCTCAATTTTTAGCAGCGATGCATGGAACAATGTTACATTTATTGCAGGCGAAATGAAAAACCCTAAACGCAATATTGGATTGAGTTTATTCTTTGGAACTTTAATTGTAACAACCATCTATATATGTGCCAATTTAATGTATTTAAATGTATTGCCTTTGCAAGAGTTGGCTTTTCCTACAGATGATAGAGTTGCTGTTGCAGCAGCCAATAAAATTTTTCCTGCGTTTGGTACAACCTTAATTGCAGTGTTAATTATGGTATCTACATTTGGTTGTAACAATGGATTGATATTGGCAGGTGCAAGAGTATATTATACAATGGCACAAGATGGATTGTTCTTTAAAAAGGCAGGAGAACTAAATAAAAACAATGTACCACAATGGTCTTTATGGGCACAATGTGTAGTGGCTTCTCTTTTGTGTTTAAGTGGTAAGTATGGAGATTTATTAGACATGATTTCTTTTGTAGTTGTGCTGTTTTATATTTTAACCATTGCTGGTATTTTTGTTTTAAGAAAAAAAATGCCCGATGCTGATAGACCATATAAAGCATTTGGTTATCCATTTTTACCAGCATTGTACATTCTTATGGGTACTGCTTTTTGTACAATGTTGGTATGGTTTAAACCTCAATATACATGGCCTGGTTTAATAATTGTTTTAATAGGAATTCCAATGTATTATCTTGCATTAGCAACGAATAAAAAATAGGTAGCATGAATTTTTCGGAATTATTTGATGGATTTAAAAACATAAAAATTGCCATTATTGGCGATATAATGTTAGATACGTACATGTGGGGAAATGTTGAACGAATTTCTCCAGAAGCACCAGTGCCTGTGGTTACTTTAAAAAAGAAAGAGTATAGAATGGGAGGAGCAAGTAATGTTGCCTTAAACACCATTGCATTAGATGCACAAACATTTGTTTTTTCTGTAATAGGCAATGATGATGATGGCGATAAGTTGATTGAATTGCTACAACAAAAACACATTAATACAGATGGTATTGTAAAAGTTAACAATAGAATTACTACCAATAAAACACGTATTATTTCTCGCAATCAACACATGATGCGTTTAGATGCTGAAATTACCAACGATATTGACGCAAGTTATGAAGCTGAATTGTTACATAAGTTAGAAACCTTATTCAATACCAATAAACCCAATGTCTTAATTTTTGAAGATTACAACAAAGGTGTTTTAACAGAAAACTTAATTACAAAAACCATTGCATTGTGTAAACAGTACCATGTAATTACAACAGTAGATCCAAAGCGTAAAAATTTTTTTGTATTTAAAAGTGTAGATATTTTTAAACCCAATTTAAAAGAAGTAAAAGAAGCATTGAACTTATTGAATGACAAGTTGGATATGGATACGTTGCAACAAATTCATTCTCAATTAAACCAACAATTGCAACATAGTATTTCTTTAATTACTTTATCAGAAAAAGGTATTTTCTACAATACGCCAACAAAGGCCAATCTTATACCAACACATGTAAGAAGCATTGCTGATGTTAGTGGTGCTGGCGATACTGTAATTGCTGTTGCATCGTTGGTGTTTGCAATTACAAAAGACATTCACCTAAGTGCCGAAATTGCAAATATTGCTGGTGGATTAGTTTGCGAAGAAGTTGGTACTGTTGCTATTAATAAAGAAAAATTGTTGCAAGAAACCATACAGTTGCTTACAGCTCAATAAATCATTTAACAATAGGTTATTGAAATGCGGATTTCTTATTACATAACCTATTGTTCTCTTAAGAATTATGCAATAGAATCTAAATATTCTTGTAATTCCAATTCCGATTTGTAGCGTACTTCTCTGGCTTTACTTCCTAAATTAGGGCCAACAATTCCTGCTCTTTCTAATTGATCCATTAATCTACCAGCACGATTGTAACCCAATTTCATTCTTCTTTGTATTAACGAAGTACTACCTACTTGGTTTTGTACAATTAATTTTGCTGCATCGCTAAATAATACATCTCTATCGCCATCGTCAAAATCTTTTCCTCCTTCTTCTTTTTCATCTACATATTCAGGCAATAGAAATGCGTCAGGATAGCCTCTTTGCTTACCAATAAACTCACAAATATTTTCAACTTCAGGTGTATCAACAAAAGCACATTGCAAACGTGTAACTTCTCCATTATAACTAATTAGCATATCGCCTTTACCAATTAATTGTTCTGCTCCACCAGTATCTAAAATGGTTCTACTATCAATTTTAGACGATACTTTAAAAGCAATTCTTGCAGGGAAGTTGGCTTTAATTGTACCTGTAATAATGTTTACAGATGGGCGTTGTGTAGCAATAATTAAATGTATTCCAATGGCTCTTGCCAACTGTGCCAAACGTGCAATTGGCATTTCAACTTCTTTGCCAGCAGTCATAATTAAATCAGCAAATTCATCTACCACCAAAACAATAAATGGCAAGTATTGATGTCCTTTTTGTGGGTTCAATTTTCTATTGGTAAACTTCTCATTGTATTCTCTAATATTTCTACAACCAGCTTCTTTTAATAAATCGTATCTGTTGTCCATTTCAATACATAAAGCATTCAATGTATGAACCACTTTTTTTGTATCCGTAATAATGCTTTCTTCCTCACCCGGTAATTTGGCTAAAAAATGTTTTTCAATAATTCTATATAAACTCAATTCTACCTTCTTAGGATCTACCAATACAAATTTTAATTGTGATGGATGTTTTTTATACAACAACGAAACCAACACAGCATTCAACCCTACAGATTTACCTTGACCAGTTGCACCTGCCATTAACAAATGTGGCATTGCAGCTAGGTCAACAATAAAGTTTTCGTTATCAATTTTTTTACCAATGGCAATTGGCAAAGAATAGTTGTTGTTTTGAAATTTGTCGCTACTCAATAAAGTTTTCATACTCACCACCCTCTTATTTACATTGGGCACTTCAATACCCACAGTTCCTTTTCCTGGAATTGGAGCAATGATACGAATACCAAGGGCTGCAAGGCTTAATGCAATATCATCTTCTAAGTTTTTTATTCTACTAATTCTTACACCAGGTGCAGGTACAATTTCGTATAAAGTTACTGTTGGACCAACAGTTGCTGCTATACGTTGTATAGCAATATCATAGTTTTTAAGTGTAGCAATAATTTGGTTTTTGTTCATTTCTAGTTCTGCAGGATCGTGAACAATTTTTTCACTACCATGTGTTTCTAATAAATGCAACTCTGGATATTTATAATCTCTTAAATCTAGAGTAGGGTCGTAGTTGATGGTTGCCAACTCATCACTTCTAACTTCTAAAGCAGTTTCATCCATTTCATTTGGCTCAACATCATCCAATAAAGGAGCTTCATTTTCTTCTTCAATTTCAGCAGTTGGATGTACGTCAAGGTTCATTTCATTTGCGTCATCCTCCTTTTCGGTGGGTTTTATTTCTAATTCTAAACCATCAGCAATTTTTTGTGCAAATGTGTCGTTTACCGATAAGGGCATTTCTGTAACAATCGGTTCAGCTTCAGTTAAAATATCTTCTTCTTCAATCAATTCCTCATCAACGAGTTCTTTTTCATTTACATCAAATTCAATCAATGGATTGTTGTTGATAATTTCTAATTCAGGCATAATTACAGTTACGCCTTTTCCGTCATCAGTTTTTAATTTGTTGTTACTAATGGGCTCTTCAAGTTCTTTATCAATGTACAATTTGCCTAATTCTGTGGTAATTTCTTCTTCTTCATTTTCTTCAATTGCTGTTTCTTCTGAATCTACACTTGCTTCAAACTTATCTTCAACAATTGGGGTAGGTTTACTTGCAAACAATTGCTTAAACAATTCTTCTGGCCAAGTAAACGTGGGATTAAAACGCCAAATTACATAAGCAAAAACACTTAGAGTTAACAATGCACCAGTGCCAACACTACCAATCCATTTTACAAACCAAGCATTCAACAATTCGCCAAATGCACCGCCCCAACTAAATCCTGCAGCACTACTTACAAATGCCAATGCCATGCTTAATACAACTAAACCAACAATTAAATATTTTAGATTGCGTTGTAACGAAAATATTTTTTTGCCAAATAATAAGTTGGCTCCTAACACAAAAAAGAATGTACAAAATAAAAATGTTGCTAAGCCAAACCCTTTGTACATAAAGGTATGAGCTGTATAAGCACCCAAAACGCCCAATAAATTACTAACTGTAACATCGTGAATTGCAAAAATTTTAATTCCAAATTGATGCACTTTATCTTGATCTTCTTGCCAAGTAAATAGGTACGAGGTAAATGCTACAAATAAAAATATAGTAAACAATAAACTTGTTGCTCCTAAAATTTTAGTGGTACGTTCATCTTTTACCACTTCTTGCACAGTTACTTCTTCTACTTTGTCGGTAGTTAATTCTTCTGGGTTGGGTGGTAAAGATGTTTTCTTTTTTAAACGATTTGCCATAGCTTAAGTTGTTACAAAACTTTTGTAAGCTAAGTAACCAAAGCCTTATGTAACTAGCATGTGGATTACTTTTCAACTGCATTGGCGTCGCACACTTCTACGTGGATAACTCTATTGAGCTAAATAGAGCAATTAAACACTGCTTTTTATGTTTTTACCAACTCCTAATCCCAAACAAATCCAGCCAATAATAAAGCATAAACCACCCA
>ERZ724517.358-NODE-358-length-28433-cov-6.470928_pt1 | contig 28433 bp, 24 predicted proteins | sample MGYA00376050_ERZ724517 | MGnify/ENA primary metagenome ERZ724517 (study PRJEB28724, sample SAMN07190886) | activated sludge metagenome | isolation source: activated sludge of sewage treatment plant in Hong Hong | place: USA: Christiansburg, Virginia | collected... | reverse complement strand
TACAACTACATGGTTCCCGGCTACCGCAACGGCGTCGTCAACACCCTGCGGCTGTGGAGCGCCGAGGCGACCCGGGCGTTCGACCTCACGATCTTCAACTCCGGCGACTACGCCCAGGCCGTGCGCGCCCAGACCTTCGCCGAGAACATCTCCAAGGTGCTCTACCCGGAGGACTCGACTCCCCAGGGGCGGGAGTTGCGCCTGCAGCAGCAGTACTTTTTCGTCGCCTGTTCGCTGCGGGACTACCTCGACGGGACCTTGCCCCAGGGCTTCGACCTGCGCAAACTCCCCGAGCAGATCATCTTCCAGCTCAACGACACCCACCCGGTCATCGCCATCCCCGAGTTCATGCGCCTGCTCGTCGACGAGAAGGGCATGGAGTGGGACGAGGCCTGGGCGATCACCCAGAAGTGCTTCGCCTACACGTGCCACACGTTGCTGCCCGAGGCGCTCGAGGTGTGGCCGACCGATCTGCTCGGGCGGCTGCTCCCCCGGCATTTGGAGATCATCTACCGGATCAACGAGGAGTTCCTCGCGAGTGTGCGCGCGGCATACCCGGGCGACGAGATGCGCGCGCGGCGGATGTCGATCATCTCCGACTACCCGCAGGCGGTGCGGATGGCACACCTCGCGACGGTCACGGCGGTCCGCGTCAACGGCGTCGCCGAACTGCACTCCCAGTTGCTGCGTGACAAGGTGCTGCCGGACTTCTCGGCGTTCTGGCCGGAGAAGTTCACCAACGTCACGAACGGCATCACCCCGCGTCGCTTCATCCGAATGGCCAATCCGGCTCTCTCGCAGGTGATCACCGACGCCATCGGAGAGGGGTGGGTCACCGACCTCGAGCGGTTGCGTGAGCTGGAGCCGTATGCCGATGACCCGGCTTTCCGTGCCGAGTTCCGTCGCGCGAAGGCCGCCAACAAGAAGCGGCTCTACACGTTGGCCGAGGCGTTCGAGGGTGTCAGCCTGCCGGAAGGGCACCTCATCGACGTCATGGTCAAGCGGCTGCACGAATACAAGCGGCAGTTGCTCAAGGTGCTGCACGTCGTCTCGACGTACGAGGGCATCCTGTCGGGGGCCGTGCGTGCGGAGGACATCACGCCCCGCCTCGTCGTGTTCGGCGCCAAGGCGGCTCCGGGCTACTTCATGGCCAAGGAGATCATCTATCTCATCAACCGGATGGCCACCGTCATCAACAATGACCCTCTGGTCAAGCGGCAGTTGATCGTCGGCTTCCCGGCCAACTACAACGTCACCCTCGCCGAGAAGATCATCCCGGCGGCCGACCTGTCCGAGCAGATCTCCCTGGCCGGCAAGGAGGCCTCCGGCACCGGCAACATGAAGTTCACCCTCAACGGGGCGCTGACCATCGGCACCGACGACGGCGCCAACGTCGAGATCCGGCGCCTCGTCGGCGATGACAACTTCTTCCTCTTCGGGATGCGCGAGCCCGAGGTGGTCGCGTTGCAGGCCAAGGGCTATGTGCCGAGTTCCTACTACGAGAGCAACCCGACGCTGCGACGGGCGATCGACCTCATCGCGAGCGGCCACTTCACCGAGGGCAACCGCGACGCGGTCGGGCCGATCATCGGAGACCTGCTGAGCAACGACCGCTTCCTCGTGCTCGCCGACTACCAGTCCTACATCGACGCGCAGGCTCGGGTGGACACGGCATACCGGGACGAAGAGGGGTGGACCCGATCGGCGATCCTCAACGTCGCCCGGGCCGGCTTCTTCTCCTCCGACCGCTCGATGCGCGACTACATCGACCGGGTGTGGGGGCTGCGGCAGTCGTGAGAGGGTGGCCGCACCAGCCGGCGGTTCCACGACAGGAGCGCTCATGAGTGCGGTCATCCACTTCGAGATCCATGCCAACGACGTGCCTCGCGCCGTCGCCTTCTACCAGGCCATCTTCGGCTGGGAGGTCCAGGACTGGTCGGAGTATGCCGGGATGCCCTACTTCGGGGTCGTGACCCGCCCCGAGGGGGAACCCGGCATCAACGGCGCGATCATGGCGAGGATGGGCCCAGGCCCCCAGCCGGGTGGACCGGTCGGCGGCGCTGTCCTGACCGTCGGTTGTGAGGACTTCGACGGCACCGCCGAGAAGGTCCTGCAGGCTGGCGGGACGGTCGCGCTGGCCAAGCACGCGTTGCCCGGGATGGCGTGGCAGGGCTATTTCCTCGACACCGAGGGGAACGTCTTCGGGGTGCATCAGCCCGACGTCGACGCCCAGTAGTCAGGAAGGTGCGCATGTCTGAACTGGTCGACCTTCTCGGCCAACGGCGAGACGCGGCGGAGGTCGTCGAGGCGGTTCGGCAGTTCGGGTTGGACGAGGTGATGGATGACCCGCCATCGCGTCAGTATGTGATGTCGCGGCGCTGACGGGGCGGTCAAACTGGTCGTGACCTTTGACGAGACCTCGACCCTGAAGTACGTGAGCCTGGAGACGCTGTAGCTAGATCTGCGGCGTCTCGACGGGGATGCCGAATCGGCCGAAGTCCCGATCGAAGGTCACGACCGTGGCCGATGACTCGATGGCCAGCGCGGCCAGATGCGCATCGGTCGTCAGATTGCCGGCGGTCCCGGACTCCCGCAGCAGGCCGGCTAGCAGCGACAGGTGCCGAGCCGATGGCTCGGGAATCACCACGGCTGGGGCCGACAGCCAGGTCTGGACCAGCTCGGTCGCCTGAGCGGCCGTAAGGGGGCGCGGGAAAACCCGCGGGTGGGTCGAGATCCGGATGAACCCGAGCAGGGTGACCCAGGGCATCCCGATCACTTCGGGCCCATGCAGAGCCTGCGTGAGCCAGCCACGCGCACTGGCGTGATGCGCGGAGCGCTCGCTCACGGCATACAGAAGAACGTTGGTGTCGACGATCTTCATCGGCCGCGCGCGAGGTCCTGGCCGATCTCGTCGGCCTCCAACTCCGCGACGAAAGCGGCGGCATGGGAGAGGTCGACGAACGGCTCACCCATGTCGAACGTCGGGAAACGCAGGTCCAGCGCAGGAGCGGCGGGCGCGAGCCCCGCGCGGATGGCCGAGTTGAGCGCCTCCTTGAACGACACGCCGCGCTCACGCATGGCCCGATGCACCAACGCCTCCACGTCAGGCTCCAGCGTCACCGTTGTCCGCGACATGGGACGCATCATAGCATCACGCTCGATGATGCCGTGATGCGCTCGACGCGAAGAAGAGAGCCCTCGGGGGAGCAAGACCGACATCAGGACGTCGGAATCGCTCACCCGAGGGCCGTCGACACCTGCTGACAGGACGGTCCACGCGGCGTCTCTCACGAGGACGTCGGAATCGCTCACCCGAGGGCCGTCGACACCGCTGGTCAGACACCACCCGTCAGACGAGCGTGCCGAACTTGCCGTTGTTGAAGTCGACCATCGCCTCGCGGATCTCCTCCATCGTGTTCATCACGAACGGACCGTAGAACACGACCGGCTCGTCGATCGGCTTGCCGCCGAGCACGAGGAACCGAGCGCCCACCTCGCCGGCAGTGACCTGCAGACGGTCACCCTCGCGGTTGAAGATGCCCATCTCCTCACGGCCGATCGTCCCTGTCGACGTCGTCAGCTCACCGTCGAGCACGAACGTCATCAGCGTGTGACCGTCGGGCACGGCAAGGTCGGCCGACTCGTCGGCACCGAGTTGCACATCCCACAGCGAGATCGGGGTGACGGTGCGAGCGGGCCCGCGCACGTCGTCGAGCTCACCGGCAACGAGGGTCACCACGCCACCGTCGTCGAGCTTGACCTTGCCCATCGACTCGGCGGTCAGCGGCTGGTAACCCGGCGCGTCCATCTTGTGCGCCGCAGGCAGGTTGACCCACAGCTGCATCATGTGGAAACGCCCACCGCGGGCCGCCCACTCCGGGTCGTGATACTCCTTGTGGAGTATGCCGCTCGCGGCCGTCATCCACTGGACGTCACCCGGGCGGATGACGCCACCGGCGCCGGTCGAGTCGTGGTGGGCGACAGCCCCCTCGAAGGCCATCGTCACCGTCTCGAAGCCCCGGTGCGGGTGCACGCCGACCCCACGGGGAGTCGTGGTCGGCGGGTACTCCTTGACCGGGTTGTAGTCCATGAGCAGGAACGGGTCGGTGAGCCGCTGCAGCTCGGGCGACGCCGGGAGCAACTGGGTCACATAGAACCCGTCGCCGACCCAGTGGAATCCGTCGCCACGGTGGACGGTGTGCAGAGTGCGGATGGTCATGACAGAAACCTCTCAGAGAAGCAGTTGTTGGTCGGGGGATTCAGCGTGGTTTTGGGGGCGGGTTAGACGGTGAGGCCGAGGGCCTCGGCGCGACGCAGCCAGCCCTTGCCCTCGTCGCCCCGCGCCTGCCGGCACAGGACGCGCCCGAGGAGGAGCACGGCATACGGATCGCTCGGATCGGCGGCGACCAACTCGCGAGCCGCACGCTCCGCGCGGCCCAGTTGGGCCGAGTGGTAGTAGGCGCGGGCCAGCAGCAGGCGCGCCTCCCCGGTGCCGGTCTGCTCGGGCAGCTCCTGCAGATCCTGGAGCAATTCCTCGAGCAGGAGAGCGGCCTGGGCATAGCGACGCTGCGAGAAGAGCAGCTCAGCGGTGCGGTAACGGTTGTAGAGGTCAGTGCGGTCCATGCGGTCGTCCATGGCACTATCAACATCATAGTGACTCGGATATTCCCAGGCACTATGAGACTCGGGGTAGACTGATGCCCAACACCCGAAAGGAGCCGTCATGCCCGACGCTGTGCCCGAAGCCGAGCCCGAAGCCGAGCCCGAACCCGGCACCCCTGAGTGCACGGTGGTCGAGAGCGTCCTGGCCTTCCTCGGCCGCGCGTGGGCAGGCGCCGTCGTCGAAGCCCTGCTGCACGGGAACGAGCGGTTCGGCGACATCGCGAAAGCGATCCCTGAGGCGACCGACGGAGTGCTTTCGGCGCGCCTCAAGGACCTGTGCGCCCGCGGCCTGGCCCTACGCGACGTGACCCCGGGCCCGCCGGTCAGCGTCCGCTACACCCTCACCGCGGCCGGCCGTGACCTCGGGCCGGTGCTAGATGCGCTCACGGCATACGGGGCCGCCCACCCCGAGGTGCTGATCCCCAAGCGACCCCGCAACTGACGCCTCGCGAGCGCGGAGCACCCGTCAGGCGAGGGTATGCCGCCGCACCGCCCCGGGGTTAGCGCCCGAGGAGGGAGGCCATCTTCTTGGCGACCAGGTCGGTGGCCCGCTGCGGGGCGAGCCGCGAGAGCCGGTCGAGCATCGTCGCGTCCTTGCCGATCACCACGCGATAGCTGCCGCGCTCGATGCCGCCGATGATCGCAGCAGCGGCGTCCTGCGGCGAGGTGAGGCTGGCGGCCATCTTCTTCGCGTCGGCGTCGGCCCCGCCCGCATCGGCCTCCGGGGCGCCCGGGATCCGCGCCCCCGAGTTCTGGGCAATGCCGGTGGCAACGCCGCCGGGAAAGACGACGGTGACGGCGACCGGTGTGCCGCGCAACTCGGCATACAGGCCTTCGGTGAAGAGCTTGACCGCAGCCTTGCTCGCGCCGTAAAGCGTCTGCCCCGGCACCGGCACGAACGCGCCCATGCTCGACACGTTGACCACACAGGCCTCCGGGCGGGCGGACAGCAACGGCAGGAACCCCTTGCACATCCGCACGACGCCCCAGAAGTTGACGTCCATGACCGAGGTCATCTCGGCCTCGGTGAGATCGGCGAACCTCACGAAATGCTGGATGATCCCGGCCACGTTGACCAGCCCGTCGACCTGGCCGTGCACCTGCTCGACCTGCGCCGGAAGGGCCGCCACGGCGGCCTCGTCGGTGACGTCGACGATGTGGCTGCTCACCCGCTCGGCGCCCACCCCCGCCAGCCGGATGGTTTCCAGAATGTCGTCGGTTCGCCGGTCGACGATAGCCACGCGAGCGCCTCGGGTGAGGAGCCCGAGGACCACCTCCCGGCCGATCCCATTGCCGCCCCCGGTGACCACAAACACCTTGCGCTCGATCTTCATGATCGATCCCTTCGTCCCCAGCCGAGTCTCTTCCGGGGCTCACCTCAACGCTAACTCTGTTGTCGCACACCGGCGGTCGTCCAGCGTGTCTCGTCGCTCACCTCTGGCCGCGCCGGTAACCCAGAACACGGACGGGCCGGCTCTCACGCCCTAAAGTGCTGCCGTGCCTCCCACTGCCTGGCCGTTCGTCGGACGCGAGCCCGTCGTCGCCGACGTGCGCTCGCGGCTCGACGGCGACCGCCATGTGGTAATCACCGGGGCAGCGGGCCTGGGCAAGACCCGAGTGGCCCAAGAGATCATCGACAGGTATGCCGCGTCCGGCACCCCCGTCGTGCGGGTCGTTGCCAGCCCCGCGTCCGCGCCGGTGCCGTTGGCCCCCTTGGCAGCCCTCGTGGGAGACGCGATCGGCATCGAAGCGATGAACGCCGCCCGACGGTCGGTCGCCGCGCTGGCTCGGCAAGGCTCGTCACGTCCCCTGCTGTCGGTCGACGACCTGCACCTGCTCGATGAGGCCAGCGCCATCGTCATCCACCAACTGCTCACGACGGGCACCGTGCGCGTCCTGGCCACCGTCCGCAGCTCCGCCGCCTGCCCACCTGCGGTGGACCGGCTGCGCCAGTCGACCGGGGTCGATCACGTCGAGCTGGGAACCATGGCAGACGCCGACATCGCCGACCTCGTTGAGCGCGCCCTCGGCGGCCCGCTATCTGGGCACGCGCGGAGCGTCATCATCACCTCGGCGGCCGGTAACCCCATGTATGCCCGGGAGCTTGTCGAGGGTTCCGTCGCCGCCGGGGCCATGCAGCGCCATGGCGGCGTCTATGGGTTCGAGGGCCGCATGGTCGCCACACCGCTGCTGGAAGAGGTGGTGCTCGCCCGCCTGGCACCGTTCGAGGGTGCGGAGCGGACGGCGTTGGAGTTGCTCGCCGTCGGGGGTCGCCTGGAACAGCCACTCGTCGAGCGGGTCGCCGGCTTCGAGCCGTTGGAGCGCCTCGAACGGCTGGGCATCCTCGTGGCCGAGGAGCACGCCGGGAGACTCGTCCTGGACGTCGGGCATCCCCTCTATCGCGAGCTCACCCGGGCGCGCCTGGGAGCGCTAGCCCGGATGCGGATCTACCGCACCCTCGCCGAGGTCGACGCTGCTCTGGCCAACCCCTCCGGCACGAGCACCCCGGACGAGCAGTTGCGGGCTGCCGTCTGGAGCATCCGCGGCGGGCTGCCGGTCGAATCGGTGCTCCTCACGGCGGCGGCCCATCGGGCGGCCGCCACGGGTAACACCCCGCTAGCGGCCGAGCTCGCCCATGAGGCAAGCCGACGCACCGGCACCACCCAGGACGCCATGCTCGCGTCGTGGTGTCTGTCGCTCGACGGCGACCACGACCAAGCAATTGCCGTCCTGCGCACGGCTCTGCGCAACGAGACCGACCCGTGGACCCGCGCCGCGGTGCGCCTGCGCATCGCGGAGGAACACTGGTGGTTCGGCGACCTCGACAGCGGTCGCGCGGTGCTCGACGAGGCGGCCGCAGAACCGGGCCCTTGGGACGCGCTGCGGGAAGCACAACTGTCCGCTCACGCCGCCCTTGCGGGCGACGTGACAGAGTCGGTTCGGTTGGGGTCACCGCTCATGGACCACGCCCATCCCTGGGTGAGGTTCGTTGCCGCCGTGGGCTATTGCCTCGGGATGATCTACGGCGACGGCGCCGACGAAGGGTTGCGGGCAGCTCGGGCACTCACTGAGAGCCTCGCCGGCACCGATGTCCAGCCCATCGGGGATCCGGGCCAGCATCACGCCATCCAGGTGCTCGGCATGGTGGCCGCCGGCGAACTAGCCGCGGCCCGGGACGCTGCGGACGCGGCATACGCCGGCGCCCAACTGTCCCCCTCGCAACAGGCGCGCGCGTGGGCAGCGATGCTCGTCGGTTTGGTGGCGGAGTTGGCCGGCGACCTGCGATCGGGGGCCCGCGCGCTTGCCGAAGCCGAACGGTTGTGGACCACGGTGCGAGTGTGGGGATTCGCGGTGTGGTGCGGAGCCGCGCTCGCCCGGGCTCAGGCCGAGTGCGGAGACCTCGACGAGGCGGCCACCACGCTGGCTCGGGTGCAGGCCTACCCCAGACCACCACAGATGCTCAACGGCCACCTCCTCGACCTGGCCAGCGCGTGGGTCGCCGGCGCCGGAGGCGACCGAGTCGCTGCCGCCCAACACATCGCCGCCGCGGTGCGTCACTCCGCAGCTGCCGGGGCGGTCGCGAACGAAGCCGAAGCCTGGCACGAAGCCGCCCGACTCGGGGTCCTCGACCTCGTCGACCACCTCCCCGACCCGCGCGGCTGGTCCCGCCCACGCTCGGCGCTTGCGGCGGCCCGCTTCGACCTCGTGCAAGCCCGGCTGACCGGCGACCCCGTCGGGTGGGAACGCGCCGCTTCCGGTTTCGCCGCCATGGGCGCCCACGGGTATGCCGCGGAGGCCGCGACCGGGGCGGCCGCGGCATACCGTCGGGCCGGATCGAGCCGAGACGCCGCGCGCCTTGACGGCTTGGCAGGGACCCACCTCGCCCGCACCACGGCCCTGGCCACCCCTCTCGTTGCGCGCCGTGCCGCGACCGGGCCGCTGACCCCACGAGAGGCCGAGATCGCCCGCCTCGCCGCCGGCCACCTGAGCAATCGCCAGATCGCCGAGCAGTTGGTCGTCAGCGAGCGCACAGTCGAGAACCACCTCTATCGGATCTTCATCAAGCTTGCGGTCACGGGGCGGGACGACCTCGCAGCGGCGTTGGCTGCCACCGAGCAGGGCTGAGGCGGCCCGGTCGGGCCTGGGGGGATCGAGTACCCCCGACGGTGGGTTGAGTAGTCGCCACTCATGCGGCGGCGGGCTTGCGCCGACGACCGTGTGGTCATGGCCGGACTCGACGATGCCCTCGCGCGAATCGCCAACGACCCCGCGTGGGCCGACGCTGTGCGCATCCAGCCCCAGGAGGCGTTGCGCGGCTACGACCTGGATCCGCAGGAGCTGGGTCGCCTTGAACATGCCCTCGGCATCAACCCGGGGCCTCCGGCTGCCATCTTCCAAGCGCCGACCACCGGCGCCTCCCCCGCCCCGTTCGCCGCAGCTCCGGTCGCCGGCAGTCCCGCCGCCTCGAGCGGGGTCACGATGGCCGCAACCGCGATCGGCGTCGGGCGGTTCCCGCTCGTCGTTGCTGGCCTCGCCGTTGCGAGCGCCGCCATCGGCGTGGGCGTCGGCTCCAGCGGAGCGCTCGGCTCCCCCACCGGCCCGGCCCTCCGTGCGGACTCGGCCACGGTCTACGGCTGCAGCGACGACACGACCCGCGGTCCGGCCGTCGCAACCCTGCACCGCGGCGACCGAGTCTGGGTCATCGGCCGCAGCGGCAGCTCATGGCTGGTCATTCGTCATCCCGAGCGACTGACCACCCCGGCGTGGATCTCCACGGCGAGCGTGGTGAACTCCGCCGACCCGGCGACCCTGCCCGAGCTCACCTGCAGCACCGCGAGCGCGGTGGCCGCCGTCGGGCCGACCGCGATCCCGACCGGCGCGACATCGACCACGAGCCCCACGGCCGTGCCGACGGAAACCCCCGCCACCTCCGCCACGTCCCCCGCAACCACCACGGCGACGACCCGGTCCTCGACCACGACGACGCGCCCGCCCGGCTCGTCGTCCAGCACATCAAGCACCTCGAGCTCCTCCAGCTCGACCCCACCACCGGACACCACCGGCCCGAGCCTCACGCTCACCTCGGACTCCAGCTCCCTCTACTCCGACGGTGGCGCCGCGTGCGCGGCATACCGCCAGCAGGTGACCGCCGCGGTGACGGCGACCGACCCGAGCGGCGCGACCGTCGACGGGGTGACCTGGAAGGCGGGGACGCTCACCGGGAGCGCTACCAAGGTGTCGCCCGGCAGCTACCGGATCGGCCCGATCTACAGCTCCCACAGCGGGACCATCCCCATGACGATCACCGTGACGGCCCACGACGGCAAGGGCAACTCCTCGACCCGATCCACGACCGTCGACTTCCGCCAAATCGCCGAAACCTGCATCGGCTGAGGAGCGCCATGACCAGCACCCCTGCCCCCCAACCCGTGTCCGCAGCCCCCGCAGGAGCGGGGCGACACCGGCGCGTGATCGGCGCGCTCGTCGTCCTCGTCATGCTCGTCGCTGGCGCCCTGGTCGGGCGCGCGCTGCGCCCCGCGACGCCGAGTCTGCCCACGGCATACCCCGTGCTCCCGGCGTCGTCGGTCACCGCGCGCGACGGGAGGGTCTCGCCCGTCACAGCGCAGGCGAGCAGCCCTGCAGGGTATGCCGTCGCGCCTGCGGAGTACGTCGCCAGCGCCGCACCGCCGCCGGTGGTTGCGGTCGGTGCCGGGCTGACGGTCGGCGCCGGGCGCCCCAGCCCCATCCCCGGCGGGGCTCCTGATCTGCGGGCCGATCCGGAGGCGGGGGTGAGCGGGAGTGCCCCGCCGAGCAGCGCCCCGCCTGCGGCACCCGATTTGGCCGACGAGGCGGCACTGGCGCTCGTCACCGAACGCTACGACGAATTGACCGGAGCCACCGGGGCGCGTCCGACGGCCACCGGGTCGACCGCGCCGTCCAGCGCCCCCACGACGAGTGGCTCCAGCGCGGGAGGCCCGGCGAATCCGGGGATACCGACTGACCTGAGCAAGGTTCCGCTGCGGGCCTTCACCGACCCGTGCGTCTTGGACGCCTCGTCTGCGGCCTGCGGTCGGGGCCTGTCGGCGATTGTCCTGGGGATCCGGGCGATGCCGGAGTTCCAGACCCAGTGGGTCGGTGAGATCCGTCGCAGCGACCTGTATGCCGGTGAGTGCGCCCGGCAGTTCCCGACAGCCCCCATCGATTGGGCGAGCGACACGATCTTCGCTGCCGTCGTCAACCAACCGGTCGTCGCACGGCTGGACCTGCAACTCAACACTCCTGGCGTCTTCGGCTCACTCATCCGGGTGTCGCACCGGGGTGCAGTGGTCACCAGCGAGGCCGCCCTCCCCTCGGCCGACCTGATCGCGGCCTGGATCGATGCGTTCGAACGTGGGGCGCCCACGCCGGGAATCCCGCTGTGCATGAAGGTGTCCCGCCAGACCATGGAGATCAACCGAGATGGGTGCCTCGGTGAGTTCAACTACAACCGGTGGCTCGATTGCTCGGCGCCGTTCCACCTGTCGGTGCACACCGGGTGCTCGTCCACGTCGGTCGCACCGCTGTGCAGCCAGGTGGGCGACCTGCTCGGAGGTCGCGAGATCCCGCAGGTCCGTCAAGGACCCTTCGGCTTCCAATACTCCTATGACCCCCAATGGGCGGTGTGGGACCCGCAGCTGCGCGCGGAGTCCGGGGTCTCCGAGGCCAACCTCCGTCGCCAGGTGCGGTTGACTTCCGTGGACGCCCTCAACGTCGAGGTGGCCATCCCCACCTTCACCGTGACCCTCGGCGAGCCCACCGCCGCAGCCGACCCGCAGGCTCCGCTCACCGGGCGACTCGCGCTGACCGGACATCAGATGGTCGCCGCGGCCGGCTATGCCCCCGGGACCGACTGCCGCACCGTCGACCCGGCCATCCGCAGCACGACGTTGCCGGTGACCCGCCAGGCGAGTGCGACTCGCTACTGGACTCCGGACGCAGGCATCCCGCAGAGCCGCGAAGCCGTCGTCAACCTGACGATGCCGCACCTGGCCGCCGGCGAGGCCGTCGACATTTGCGTCTTCTGGTACCAGCTGCCGAGCCGCTCCTTCGACGACATCGTCGTGACGGCGATCGAGCGGCATACCGTCGTGCCTCCGTCTCGGGCGGCAACCGAGATCGCGTTCGTCGGGGTGGGTCGCGGCGGTGAGGCGCCCAGCACGCCCGCCGGTTCGCTGGCCGCGGAACTGGCGCGCTGGACCTTCCAGGTGATCGGCAATCGGACCCTCACGGCCGCGTGCGGATTCCCCTCGGGCAACACCCCCGACCCGGTCATCCTGCACCCCGTCGGTGACCCCGGGTTCCTGTGTCGGGTGGAGGACAGCAGTTACCTGTTCGAGCCGCGGGATATCGAGCTGTTCACCACTGACCTGGCCGCCAATGCGCCGGAGGGGCGCACCCGGCTGCGGATCGACAACCGAGGCTGCACACCGACCGATTGCGGGACCCCCCGGCAGGCGCGGATCGAGCTCAGCGACGGCCGCTGGATGGAGTTGGTCGTGCGCAAGGTGCCGTTCGCCACTGCGCCGCTGCTGCCGGGTGGTCGGATCGCCACTGAGTGGTCGGCAGACCAGTGGCGCATCGACCCCTCGGGATTCCAGGGCGTGGCACCGACGCTGCGCACTCCAGTCCGGCAGAGCGCACCGGCCTTGGACACCTTCGGCCTGCGGGTCGTGCCGACTCCGGACAGCCCGACCGACTCGTTGGACGTGCACTGGCAGGCCGATCGAGACGTCACCCTGGTCGTTCTCGGCCATCCGCTCGTCCCCGCGAGCCTGGCCCCGACCTGCACGGACACCTGGGTGGAGCCGACCGCCGTCGCCAACTCGGGCACGGTGACGCTGCCTGGGCTGTGTTCCAACACCGACTACGGCCTGCGCGTGACAGTCACCGACGCTGCGACCGGGGCGTCGCAGGTCTATGACTGGCTCCGGGGTGGAGCCAGGGTCGATGTGCTGACCGGGCTGACCTTCAACCTCGTCGGACGCACCCGAGCCCGGCCTGTCCCGCCGGAGTTCCTGGTCGCGTGGTCGGTCAGCGTTGCCGAGCCGACCGGGTCGACTTCCCCGACGGGTGTCGGCACGGGTGCGGTCGAGGGAACCCTGGCTGCCCTCTCGGTCCGGGTCGGCGAGCACACCCTGGTGTCCCGCACCGATCCGGCGACCACCTGCACGCGAGTCGCCCCCGGCACGACCCTTGCCAGCGGGTTCGACGGTGGCCAGCCACTGGGTCAGTTGCGGGTCGCCGTGTCCTTCACTCTCGTGGCACCCGGGACCAGCGGCTGTGCCGGACCGCCGGGCACCACGAACTTCAGCGTGCAACAGGACGTGATCTGGGACGGGCGCAGCGAACAGACGTTCCGGCTGAGCGCTCCCGATGGCCGCACCGTCGCGCTCACCGTGCGCCCTGCGACACGGGATTGACCGAAACGAATTCCCTTGATGTCAGAAGAAATTCACCGAAGGAGAACGCTATGAAGGACATCCTGCCGGGCCGTGGTCGGCGAGCCGGCGTCGTGACCCTCGCGCTCGTCACCAGCGTGACCGGCCTGGCCGGCCTAGCGGGGTGCGGGTCCGGTGGCGGGTCGACCACCTCGGCCGCCGCATCGACAGCCAGCGGCGCGGCCGCTCAATCCCCAGCGGTCCAGTCCCCCACGGCAGCGGCGCCTGCAACGACCCCCGCGGGAGGAACCGGTGCCAGCAACGGCTCAGGCAGTCAGCCGACCTGGTGCCAGCCTCCGCAAGGCCCGATGGAGATCCTGCTCGGCAAGGGCACCGTCTTCGAGATCACCGGCGACGACAAGCGGTGTCGGTTCGCGGCAACCGGCGGCAAGCGGGGTGTCGTGGACGTCAGCAACCTCACCGCGTTCGACCCCACGGTCACCTACGAGGCAACCCGCAAGGGCGAACGAGCCGTCCGCTGCAATGCCCCGCTGGTCGAGCCCGCGGGCGTGGGAGAGCAGTCCTGGCTCAACGCCACGTGTTTCGCGCAAACCTTCACGATCAACCTGTATGCCGCCAAGGCCGGCACGATCTACGAATTCATCTACACGGGCGACCCGTCGATCCCGGTGACGGCCGCCCAGGCCAGCACCGAGCTGCTTCAGGTCGCCAAGGTCATCCTGCACTGACCACGGGGACGCCCACGAGCGGCGGCTCGCGGCATACCCAGGGGGTATGCCGCGCGCCTCGAGCAGCGGTGAGTCGACTCCTTACACTGCTCGGATGGGTATGCCGTCGCACCGCCTCCGGCCGATGACCGGCCGGGATCCCAACGAGCAAAGCCGCGCGTCCAGCACGCTCGAGTTGCTTTTCGATCTCACCGTTGTCATCGGATTAGGCACTGCTGCAGGACAATTGGCGCACTACCTCGCCGAGGGGCACGCGACGGTCGCGGTGATCGGCTTCCTCATGTCGGCGTTCGCGGTCGTGTGGGCCTGGATGAACTGGTCGTGGTTCGCGTCGGCCTATGACACCGACGACTGGGCGTTCCGACTGCTCACCCTCGTGCAGATGGTCGGCGCGCTGATCCTCTCGCTCGGCGTGCCGTCCGTCTTCTCGTCGTTCGAACACGGCGGCCAGATCGACAACCAGACGATGGTGAGCGGCTACGTCGTCATGCGCGTGCCGATGATCATCCAGTGGTTGCGCGCCGCCCGGTCCGATCCGGCCCATCGCGGCATCTGCCTGGTCTATGCCCAGACGCTCGCCGCCGCGCAAACCGGGTGGGTGATCGTCGCTATCGCTCCCCTGACGTTCTGGCCCAGCCTGTTGCTCGCGCTTGCTCTCGCCAGCACGGAGCTGCTCGGGCCGATCCTCCTCAGCCGGCGACACGGCGGGACGCCCTGGCATCCGCATCACATCGCCGAGCGTTACGGGCTGCTCATCATCATCGCCCTCGGCGAGGGCCTCATCGGCACGATGGCCACGCTGTCGGTGCTGTTCGACGCATCCGGGTGGTCGGTCGACTTCGTCGTCGTCGGGCTCGCCGGAGTCGGGTTGACCTTCGGCATCTGGTGGGCCTACTTCCTCTTCCCCAGCGGCGCCCTCCTGGAGCACTTCCGCAGCCGGTCCCGGCTATGGGGCAACGGCCATATCCCCCTCTTCATCGCGGTCGTGGCCGTCGGCGGCGGACTGCACCTCGCGGCATACGCCATCGACGGACGGTCGCATCTGGGTCCGGTGCCGACCCTCCTCGCGATCGCGATCCCCCTCGCCGCGTATGCCGTGTTGATCTACGCGCTGTTCGGCTCACTGACGCGGGCCCTCACTCGCAGGCATCTGTGGCAGTTGGCCGCGTCGCTCGCGGTGGCGCTGCTCAGCGTGGTCCTGGTGGCGCTGGGCTCGCCGTTGTCGGTGGGGCTGGTCGTGCTCTCGTTCGTGCCGTGGGTGACCGTGATCGCGCAGGAGAGGGACGCCCGTCGCAAGGAACTCAGCAGTGACGCCTTGGCCCTGGGGGCTTCCCCACATCACCGGCGGGTGTGAGGGAATCCGGGACGCCAGGGCCCGGCGAGCTGGAAATCACCGGCGGGTGTGAGGAAATCCGGAAAGAGGGCGGGGCAGCGGGTCAGGCGCGGAGTGCCACCGCCAGATCGCGGAAGTCGCTGACCAACGCCGCCATGTCCTCGTCGGTGTGCGCCAGCGAAACCAGCCACTGCTCGTCCAGCCCGGGCGGCGTGAGGATGTTGCGGTTGACGCCCCAGAGCCAGGACAACTCGGCCATCCGGAAGTCGGTCGCCTTGTAGTCGCGGTAGTTGCGCACCGGAGTCGTCGACCAGGTGACGCAGCCCTTGATGCCCAACCCCACCGTGTGCGCCGGCAACTCGAACTCCTCGATCACGGCATCGACGGCGTCGAGGGCACGGACGTTGATGTCCTCGGCCCCCTGCAACGCATCCCGCGTGCAGATCTCGTCCACCGCGCGGGCGGCGGCCATGACCAGCGGGTTGCCGTTGTAGGTGCCGAAGTGGTGCATCCGACCGTCGACGACGACCTGCATGACCTCCTGCCGACCCCCGAACGCGGCCAGCGGAAGCCCGCCGCCGATGCTCTTGGCCAGCGTGATGAGGTCGGGCTTGACGCCGAGGCGCTGAGCGGCACCGGCATACCCAGCGGTGAGCCCGGTCTTCACCTCGTCGAAGATGAGGACGACGCCGAACTCGTCACAGGCCGCGCGCACCCCGGCGAGGTAACCCTCGTCAGGGACGACGATGGCGAGGTTCTCGATGACCGGCTCCATGACAAGGGCGGCGATCTCGCGGCCGTGCTCGGCGAGGATCCGACGCAGGTAGGCGAGGTCGTTGAACGGCACGACGTAGACGGTTCCCGCCTCGGCATCGTGCGGCACCGACGGCACCGGCGCGTCAGCCGGCCCGATGTCGGCCAGAGCCGGCTTGACCGACACCTGCAGCGCGTCGTACCCACCGTGGTAACCGCCTTCGATCTTCACGATCGCCTTGCGGCCGGTGTAGGCGCGAGCCACGCGCACGGCATACATCACGGACTCCGTGCCCGACTGGGTGAAGCGGAGCATGTCGAGTTGGAAGCGGTCCTGGAACAACTCGGCCACCTCCGTCGCGGTCGGCGACGGCGTGACGAAGAGGGTGCCCACGGTGTCGAGGGCGCTGCGGACGTGCTCGACGACGGTCGGGTGCAGGTGACCGACCATCATCGCGCCGAAGCCCATCGACATGTCGAGCAAGCGCCGCCCGTCGACGTCGGTGACGTGCGCCCCGCGCGCCGTGACGATGGAGATGGGGTAGGGGTCCCAGTGCTGGAAGGACGACGTGACACCGAGCGGCAGGCTCTTGCTCGCGCGGGCATTGTGCTCGGCCGAGGCCGGGGTCTGGCGGACGAACCGCTCCCACTCGGCGGCCAGCAGGGCTTCGACCCGGCCGGGATCCACCGGCGTGGATGCAGCGGGCAGCCACCGGCGGGTCGCCGGGTCGTGCGCGGGCCATGCCTGGGTCGCGGTCTGGTCGGTCATCGCCGTCGTCTCCTCACGGTCGGCGGTCGCCCCGCCGAATCCGGTCATCATTGCCTATCCGTCGCCAGATTCCTAGTCGACAGTAGAAAACGACTCCCAGCCACGCATGAGACGACGGATTCCGTATGCCGCGCTGCAGCTCCGCGCCACGGCTGCGCTGCGCGCTGCGGCGACGCTCCGTGCCGACCGGCTGGCCGAGCGGCGGTGGGTGTACGCATCCTGAGCGCAAAGCCAGCACCGGGGCTACTCTCGAAAGACCACCATTTCGAGAGGAGTGACGACGATGAACGGCAGCACCAGCTTCTGGGATCTTCTCCTGTGGAGCTTTTGGATCTTCATCTGGATCTCGGCCATCATCATCTGGTTCCGCTGTGTGTTCGACCTCTTCACCGACCACACCCTCAGCGGCTGGGGCAAGGCCGGTTGGGCCGCCCTGCTGATCTTCCTGCCGTGGCTCGGCGCCTTCATCTACATCGTTGCGCGCGGCCGCAGCATGGCCCAACGTCAGGTCGACGCCGCGGTCTCTGCGGTGGCCCAACAGGAGAAGTACATCCGGTCGGTCGCGAGCAGCTCGATCAGCCCGACGGAGCAGATCATGCACGCCAAGTCGCTCCTCGACGCCGGCGCGATCAGCCAGGACGAGTTCGCCTCCCTCAAGGCCAAGGCTCTGGCCTAGAGTCAGCCGATCACGACGGCCGAGTAGCCACCGTCCTCACGGAGCTCGCCGTCGTGGTGAGCGAAACGCAGCAGGTGCGCTGCTGGCTTGCCCTCGGCGAGGGCGTGAGCGAGATTGGCCGCGCCCAGGTCGCCCAGGCCCCAAAGCATGACCAGACCCTCGACGAGCGCCTGGCCCGGCTCAAGGTCGGTCAGCACGCCGAAGAAGTCCGCCCGCTCGACGCCGAGTTCCTCGATGACCCGCCGGGTGGTCAGCGGCGTGGCGAAGGGGTGCGGCCGGCCGCGGCCGAGGGAACGCTTGTCGATGACCCCGAACTCCAGCCCGGCCGTGAGCACCTTGGCGCTGTCGGCCACCAGCCAACCCTTCTGGGTCCGGAACATCGTCAGCAGATGCTGCTGACCCGTCCCGATCGGCACCCCACGAAGCAGGGTCTTGGCCGCCGGAGCACGCAACGCCCCCAACGCTCCGAACTCGGTCTTCTCCCGCCCAGCCAGCGCACGCAGCAGCGGCGTGACCGCCGGCCCGCCGTGGATCAGCTCGAGCGTCCCCGCCCCGGTCACCATCGCCCCCAGACCGAAGATCAGGTCCTTGGCGCTCATCGGCCCGGCGAGGATGTTGAGGTTGCGCTGCCCGACGTGCCGGTCATGGTTGGCATCCAGCGCACCACTCCACTGATCGGCGGGGCAACTCACCGAGGCCATGAGGCACTCGTGCCCCGTCAGCGCCGCAGGGATGTCCCACGCCCGATCCAGTTCGACGAGCTGCATCGCACCGGGCCGGGTCCGATCCTCCAGGTGCACCATCGCTCCGCCGATCAACTGCGGGGCGTATGCCGGGTTGCTCGGATCCCCGCCGAAGAAGCCGGGATTCACGAACCACGCCCGCACATGCACGCCAATCGCGGGGAACAGCCCGAGGTTCCAGACCCGGACGAACACCCGGTAGCTGCGGCCCGCGGTCGGGCTCGCCACCAGCCGCGCGGGGGTGAACGGCCCGGTGTATGCCGCGTCGATGAGCAGGAGGTCAGGAGACTCCCAGCACGGTCGGGGCGGCCAGGTCGGGCGGACCCCACGGTCGCCTGGACTGTAGGCCCGGATCAGCAGGTAGGGCAGGACGTCCTCGCGGCGCGGCCGGTGCTCGCGGCCGAACCCCTTGATGAGCTCCTCGGCTTCACCGCGCACCCGATCGGACGGCTGCCAGTTCGGGTCGAGGTCGCCGCTGGGTCTCTTGGTGTGCCCGAACGATCCGGGCGGGTTCTCGCCGCGCTGCTCGGCGTCGTCCTTGTCGGAGAGGATCGGGTGCTCGTCGTGGCCGTCGGTGCCAGGCATGGCGGTCAGCCCCTTCCATGCTTGGCGCGGTCCAGCCACGACGGGTCGGTGTTGGGCTTGTGGGGAGTGCCGGGCTTGCACGTGTCCGGCCCCTTGCCGGGCAGGTAATGCACTGCGAGATCGAGCGATTCGTCGTACCAGCGGTCTGGGGCCGGCGGACAGTCGTGATCGGCGTGGAACATCTGCGGCGACGTGCACGGCAGGGGGTAGCCGTAGTCCTCACCGAAGGCCGGGTTGATGTCGGGGACGCACGGGATGTCGCTGCGGTCCCAATCCCAGCAGTGCCAGGCGTATCCGCGGTCGGAGTCGAGGTTGAAGTCGGGCACCCCGAAGTCGGCGTTGCCGACCTCGTCGGCCATCCGCCCGACAAGGTAGAGCCCGTAGTCGATCGGCGCCCCGAGGTGTTGGTTCAGCGGCAGTCGGCCGTCGAGAACCGCTTCGGTCTCGGCGGGGCTGCCCGCCTTCTCCAACTCGGCACGAGCGCCGTTGTCGCCCACCATCCCGGACAGCAGGACGGTCGAATTCGAGCCCACGACGTAGGGGCCCACGTGGGTCGCCGCCCCCTCCTGAGCGACCCCCGCCCCTGCTTGGTTCGTCAAGGGGTAGCGCCAGGGGGCGATCCACTCGGACGCCTTGAACTCCTCGGAAGGTGCGTCTGCGGCATACCGGAGTGGGGAGGTGAGCCCCAGCGCGCCGACCAGGTCGGGTCGACTGATCGCGGACGGGAGGTCACGGACGACGCCACGGGGGTAGGCGAGGTCGAGGCCTCGAGCGTCAGTGGCGTTGAGCCGACCGGACGGCTCGGTGATCGGCCGCGGGGCGCCGCCGATCCCCAGCGGCGAGTCGAGCGCGGAGCCGATGTCGAAGCTGCCTTCGTTGCCGAGGGTCGTCAGGCCAAAGCTGATCTCGGCCGGTTTCGGCATCGCGAAGCCAGACATCACGAGCGCGCGGCGAGCCAGCAGGTAGAGGTTCCACGCCGGGACGATGACGGCCCAGTAGATGACTTCGCGGGCCGGGAAGGTCGTGATGTCGAGGATGAGGCCGGGCAGGATCGTCAGCAGCCAGACGACGACCTGGGCGAGATAGACGATCCACGCGAAGAGGGCGAGCAGCAGGTCCAACAGGTTGAAGGAGTCGTCATCGTCGACGTCGGCGCCGCGACTGGGGTCATCATCGATCCCCGACCCGCCCCCGCCGGGAGGCGTCGGGAACGAGTGGTCAGTGAACACCGAGGGCGGGGGCGGCAGCCGCAGGCTGATCGCATCGCTGCTGGTCATCTTGAGATAGCGGTAGGTGATCTCCCACATCTGCGCCATTGCCGGCTCGTTCGGGCGACCGTCGGGCTGCCCGGTCCCCGGGTCGGTCGCCGAGAACGGCGGGTCCTGCATGAGGATGTGTGGCCCGTCGACCCCATAGACATCGGCCATCGCCTCGAGCAGTCCGTCGACGAGATGCCCCGGCAAGGGCCCGGTGTCCAGATCGAAGAAGGTATGCCGGTTCGCCGTCGGCGTGGGCCCGTCACCGTTGTCGTAGGCCGGGAAACCGGTCCAGTAGTCGTAGGCGGGAGCGTCGTCCCGGCCGTTGTAGGGAGCGTCGTTTCGGTGCCGGAAGGCCAGCCGGAAGTGCAGCGCGGAGGTGCCGTACTCGGCATACAGGGAGCCGGGGTGGCGAGCCACGTAGTTCTCGGAGTCCATGTGGTTCTCGACGAGGTGGTGACGCTGCCAGTGGTCGCGGTAGGGGCCGCCGGACTTGGCGTTGGTGTAGGGGTGTCCAGTGACGTCGGTGGCGCAGTGCGACATCCAGCCGACCGCGAAAGCGATCCGGGCCTGGGCGTCGGCACGCTCGTCGTCGGTGGTGGCGGACGCGAGCGCCGCCTGGGCCTGCTGGAAGAGGACGAACGGGAACTGGTAAGTCTTGCGGTAGTGGAACATGTCCGACCAATAGAAGGCGTCGTCGCCGAACCCTTGCGGCACACCGGACGTCAGCACGCCGAACCAGTCGCCCATCTGCGCGAGCAGCCCCTTGAACGCGGACAAGATCGCCGAGGTGAGCTCGTCGAGGACCTGGGCGAGCTGGGTCGAGAGGCCGCCGGTGAGTTGGGAGGCGAGTTGGGAGTTGTTCGTCGAGATCGGGTCGATCCACTTCTCCCACTTGCTGACGAACTCGCTGTCGACGACCTCCCAGACGTCGAGGCACCACTGGACGACCTGGCGGATCACCTGGCCAGTCGTGTTCTTGAAGTCGGGCAGCAGGTAGAAGAGGTCCGGCCCGAGGGAGCCGAGCGCGAGGTAATTGCGCCAGGTATGGCAGTGGTTGCCGATGTTCATCGCCTCGGCAGGGCTGATGGGAAAGCCCGGAGGGATCGTGCCGTTCCGCATCGATCGGGCGGTGTCGTGGGCCGCTTCCATGTGGACGTACCAACCGGGCATGGTGACTCCTCTGAAGCGGAACCGTGCGGGAGAGTGCGGGAGAGTGCTGGACAAGCCCTGATGGAGTGAAGGAGTCCCGGTATGCCGGCCAGATACGCCGGCTAGCCGATGCGGCGGAAAGTGGTCCAGAGGAAGGACTGCTCGGCATCGTTCGGAGTGCGATGAACTTCGCGCCCGCTGGAGGCCAACTCCCATTTCGGCCCGACAAGCGCGGCCAGGGAGACCTCGTCGTGCCGAGCCGTGGGCAGCCCGGAGCACTGAGTCGGGCCGTCGGGGGCGAAACCGGCGATGACGGCCACGCTGCCCGGCTCGGTGGCGCGATCCAGCGCGGCGGCATAGCGGCGTTGATCCTCGTCGGTGACGAGGAAGTGCAGGACCGCGCGGTCGTGCCACACGGCATACGTGCGGGTCGGGATCCATTCGAGCAGGTCGGTGACCAGCCAGGTGACCCGAGCCGCGCGCAGACCGGCACGCGTGCGGGCGATCTGGATGGCGGCCGGCGAGACGTCAAGGACCGTGACGTCGTCGAAGCCGAGATCGAGCAGGCCCTCGACGAGTCGGGAGGCACCGCCACCGACGTCGATGACCGAATCGGCCGGTGTCACTCCGGCCGCGTCGAAGGCGGCCACCGAGGGGGCGGCCTCCTCCTGGAACCAACTGCGCGTGTGGTCACCGAGCGCGTAGGCCCGGTCCCAGTGATCACGCAACTCGTGCGTCACATCTGCAGGTTAGCCCCGCGAGAGGCCGTTGGGTATGCCCCGGGCAGGATGGGTATGCCGCGGACAGGCTGGGTATGCCGCGCGCGGAACGATCTGGCGCGGCATACCCCCTGGGGTATATGATGGAGCGGCGCACCCGCCCCGACCGACCGCTGGGCCAGCCGAAGGAGGCCGCCGCGATGTTCTTCACGCAGTACTACCTTGATTGCTTGTCGCAGGCGTCCTACCTTGTGGGCGACGCGTCGAGCGGCCTGGCCGTCGTCGTGGATCCGCGCCGCGATGTGGCCGACTATCTCGCCGACGCCCGGGCGGCAGGGCTCCGCATCGTGGGGGTCATCAACACGCATTTCCACGCCGACTTCGTCTCGGGGCATCTGGAGCTGGCGGCCGAGACTGGCGCATGGATCGGCTACGGCGAGGCGGCCACCCCGGAGTTCACGCACCGACCACTGGCCGACGGAGAGCGGATCAGCCTCGGTGACGTGACCCTGCAGATCATGGCCACCCCCGGTCACACCCCCGAGTCGATCAGCGTCCTGGTGTTTGAGCACGCCCACGACGATGTGGCCTACGGGGTGCTCACCGGGGACGCGCTGTTCATCGGCGATGTCGGCCGGCCCGACCTGCTCGCGTCGGTCGGGGTAAGCGCCGATGCGCTCGGGCGGATGCTCTACGACTCGGTGCAACGCAAGCTCATGGGGCTGCCCGACGCCGTGCGAGTGTTCCCGGCCCACGGCGCCGGCTCCGCGTGCGGCAAGAACCTCTCCACCGAGAAGCAGTCGACCATCGGCGCCCAACGGGCGCTGAACTACGCCTGCCAACCCATGACGGAGGACGAGTTCCTCGCCGTCGTCACCGAGGGCCAGCCGAGCGCTCCCGCCTACTTCCTCTACAACGCGACGCTCAACAAGCAGGAGCGCGCCACCCGCGGGCTCGACGCCGCGATCCCGGCCCTCGATGATGAGGCTGTGGCGGCCGCTCTGGCCGATGGAGCCGTGGTGCACGATGCCCGTGACGCGGTCGCTTTCACGGCCGGGCACCTTCGTGGAGCGGTCAGCGTGCCGGCCGACGGTCGGCTGTCCGAGACCGCCGGCATGGTGTTCCGTCCCGATCAGCCGATCGTCGTCATGGCGCCCGAGGGTCAGGAGCAGGAGGTCGCGTTGCGTCTGGCCCGGATCGGTTTCGATCGCGTGGTGGGCTATGTCGCCGATGTCGAGGCCTACCTGGTGGCCCACGCCGACCAGGTCACGCAGGCGAGCCGGCTCACGGTCGCCCAGGCCGACACGGCTCTGACTGCCCAGCCGACTGCCCAGCCGGCTGCGGGGGGAACAGTCGCCGCTGGCCCGGCGGCGGCTGGCCCGGCCGCAGCCGGTGGGGTTCAACTGGTCGACATCCGCAACCCCGGCGAGACGGCCGGCGGCACGATCCCGGGCGCCCGGACGATCCCGTTGCCCGAGCTGCCTCGGCGGCTGGGTGAGCTCGACGCGACGGCGCCCGTCATCGTCTACTGCGCTGGCGCCTGGCGGTCCAGCGTTGCGGCAAGTCTCTTGCGCGCCAACGGTTTTGTCGACGTGTCAGACATCCTTGGCGGCTACAACGCGTGGCGTCAGGCTCACCCCATCGCTGGCTGAGCCCGGTCCGTCGGCTCAGCATCGCCACGGATCGACGCCGGTGTCACCGCCGGATCTCAGTCAGGCGAGGTGCACCTGCAGGGTCGCTGCCCTCGGCACGGGCCGACACAAGTCCCTCACGATGGAGGCGTAGCGACGCCCATACTTCCCTTGGTATGCCGCGTCGACCGCATCGAGGTCGCCCTCCTGCGCCTCGGAGAAGGTCACGTCGTATGCCGTGCCCGACGCCTCGAGTTGCCCGGTCCCCGTGGCGATCGCCCATCGGAACCAGTCGGCGTCGCGCCCGTTGACCGACCTGATGAACAGCCGGTCGCTCAGCGCCACCACCCAGATGATCAGCGGGCGTCGCAGGCTTCCGTCCTGTCGCTGGGTCACGATGCGCACCTCTTCAACGATGGCGAACGCCGCGAGCGTCGATGCCGTCCACGCTGACATGGGACCTCCTGCTCGTCCGGGCTTGAGCTGCGGGCTGATCCACGAGCCTACGCGGAGCAGCCTTGGCGCGAGTCGCCCTGTCTGGCGGCCTGGTCAAGAGGCGCCGCGTGGGACCGGGCATGGGGCCGCGCATGAAGCCGCCGTAGGTGTCGTGATCACGCACCCTACGACGGCTTCACGGGCGACTTCATCCCCGGCATACCCCTGCTGCCACCTGAACAGCGCTCAAACCCACGGGGTATGCCGGCCTGCGGCCCGCCCCGTCGGCCGCACGTTCAGTCGGTGCTGTCGTCCAACTCGCGCAACTGGTCGAAAGCGGCACGCTCCCGGGCACGACGCGCTCTGCGTGCGGCCAAAACATCCTCAGCCCGAAGGCGGTGATGTGAGCCAACCTTGTGCGCCTGGATCTCCCCGTCCTTGATCATCTTCATCAGTGTGGGCCGCGAGATGCCGAGCATGCTGGCAGCGGTCGACGTGGTGACGATCTCCGGGATAGTGCCGATGGTGACGGTGCGACCGTCAGCCATCGCCTGCAGGACGCTCTGTAGGACGATGCCGACGTCGCGAGGAAGCGGCCCCACACGCTGCCCATCGAGGTCGACGGACAACGAGCCATCGGGGCGTCCCAAAGTGCCCAACACATCCTTGGCCTGCCGTGCCTCCCGCTCAGTCACGGTGACACGCACGGCCCCGGCCAGGGTCGCAGTCATGGTGAACGCTTCTTCCCCTTGCGTCTTCCAGGTTGCTTACACTTAGAAGTGTAAGTCGCCTGCGGATATATGTGCAACCTCGCGAATTTCAGCGGACGGTCTTGTGCGGAGTCACGGCCCGGGCGAGAGGCCGCGCATGAAGCCGCCGTAGGTGTCGTGATCACGCACCCTACGACGGCTTCACGGGCGGCTTCATCCCCGCCCGAGGGAGGCAAGCACCCGGCATACCCCTGGAGAGGTCGCCGCTCCCCTAGGCAGGACCGGGGAGCAGCAGGGGTATGCCGCCCGCTCGGGTCAGGCGGTCGCCGAGAGGAGGATCATCATGCCGGCCTCGGCGTGATACGTGTTGTGGCAGTGGACCATCCAATCGCCGACCTCGGGGTCGAGGTCGAGCTGACGGGACTCCATGGGGGCCAGCAGCAGAGTGTCCTTGCGCAGCCCCGTGTCGGCGAGCGCGAAGGCCGGCCCGTGCAGATGCAGGGGGTGGCTCATCATCGTCATGTTGACGACGTTGATCCGCAGCCGTTGCCCGGCGCGGGCGAGCAGCGGGGAGTTCTTGCCGTAGGGCGCGCCGTTCATGCCCCAGAGATAGGGCTTCATGGCCCCGTTGAGCGTGAGGTTGACCGTGGCGTCGGGCGCGCGGTCGGGCAGTCGGGACCCCGCCGAAGGCAGCAGCCGCGACCCGAGGAACACCTGGCCGCCCAGTTCGGACGGCATCGCGTCTGGCCCGGGAGCGGCGCCGGCCCCAGTGCGGACCACCGCGAGCGCGTGCCCCTGCTTGCCGAACGGAGCGGCCACGAGGGGAAAGGCGCCGTCGCCCAGGGTGACGATCGCGTCGTAGCGCTCCCCCATCCCGATGTAGAACGCACCGACCTCGGTCGGCTGCACCGGGTGCCCGTCGGCATGGGTGAGGGTCATCCGATGCCCGCCGAGCGCCACCGTGAAGACCGAGTCGGACGCCGCATTGATGACCCGCAAGCGCACCCGCTGCCCAGGCTTGGCGCTCAACGTCGTCGGGTCCGTGGGGGTCTTGCCGTTGATGAGGTAGTGGGGATAGGTCACGTCGCCGGCATCGCCCCAGGGCGCCTGGCCCATGCCGTGATTCATCCCGCCCATCCCGCCATGGTCCATCCCGCCCATGCCGCCCATGCCGTCCATCCCGCCGTTGCCGTTGGCCGGGCCGCCGTCCGCGATGAGTTTGGCAAGGACGTCGTCGGGGGTGGTGCCGACGCCATCGAGCCAATCGTCAAGCACGACAACCCATTCAGCGTCATAGCCACCTGGCTCGGCCGGGTCGTCGAGGATGAGCGGCGCATAGAGCCCACGGTCGAGTTGCAGGCCCACATGCGGGTGGAAGAAGAACGTTCCCGGGTCGGGGGCGGTGAACTCATAGACATAGCGAGCGCCCGGCCGGATCGCGTCCTGCGTCACTCCCGGGACGCCGTCGGCCGCATTGCGCAGTCGTATGCCGTGCCAGTGCACCGTGGTGTCCGCAGGCAATTGGTTGTCGACCGTCACTCGCAGGAAGTCGCCCGCCGTGGCCCGAATCGCTTGTCCCGGAACGCTATCGCCGTATGCCCAGGTGTCGACGGTGACCCCGCCGAGGTCGAGGGTGGTGCGCTTGGGGGTGAGGGTAGCCGTGACCAACTTCTGTCCCGCGCTCGGACCAGCCGACGGCACCGGCCCGATCGTCTTGCCGTTACCCATGTCCATGCCGACGTGCGGCGTGTTGCTGGCGTGTGCGGCGTCGCCGGCATGCCCGGCGCCGCCCGAGGTGCAGGCGGCAAGCGCACCGACGCCGATCACACCCAGACCCCCGAGCAGGAGGGATCGACGAGGCAACTGTGGGGAGGTCATCGGCTCAGTGTCCACTGGTGATGGCCCGGCGCAACTGAACGTATTCGTCAATGTCGATCTCGCCGCTGACCAACCGCCGATCGAGGATCACCAGCGGCGATTCGAGCGTGGGCTCCAGCGCGTCGCGGTCTCGGTCGCGGGCCCGGTCGCGCAGCACCGCACGCAGCAAAACGACGACAACCGCCCAAAACCCGACGATGACGGCCAGCATCACCAGCCACATCCAGCCCGAGCCCATCCCATTCCAACCCATCATGGGTTGATGCTCGCGCCTGCGGGTGTCGGCCGGGCGCTGCGATACCTGAAGATCTCGTCAAGATCTGTCCGCACGTTGCCGCAACGCGGGCCCCCAGCACGCCACGCCCGCGATGATGGGTGGCATGACAGCGTCGGCCGGCCGGGTGCTCGTCGTCGAGGATGAGAAGGACCTCGCGGCGATGGTCGGCTCCTACCTCCAACGCGCCGGGTATGCCGTGGACCTCGCCTTCACCGGCCCGGACGGTGTCGAGGCGGCCCGCAGCGCCGAGCCGGACGTCGTCGTCCTCGACCTGGGCCTGCCTGGCCTGGACGGCATCGAGGTATGCCGCCAACTGCGCACCTTCACCGACTGCTACGTGCTCATGTTGACCGCCCGCACCGACGAGATCGACAAGATCGTCGGGCTGTCGGTGGGCGCCGACGACTACATCACCAAGCCGTTCAGCCCCCGCGAGTTGGTGGCTCGCGTCCAGGTGGTCCTGCGTCGACCCCGTCGGCCGGTCGTGTCCGGCGACGACGCCCAGCCCCCCAGGGTTTTCGGCGATCTCAAGGTTGACCTCGACGGTCGACAGGTGCGGGTCGCCGGCCATCCCGTCGAGTTGACCCGCACCGAGTTCGACATCCTCGCCCTGCTCGCCAGCTCTCCGAAGGTGGCCTTCAGCCGCCGACGGATCCTCGACGAGGTCTGGGATCCGGGCTGGGTCGGCGACGAGCACGTGGTCGACGTCCACATGGCCCATCTGCGACGCAAGTTGGGAGACGATCCGGCCGAGGCGGCATACATCACCACGGTCCGAGGCGTCGGCTATCGGATGGTGACGTCGTGAACCCTGCGCGGGTGACGCGGTGAACCTCCGTGCCGCGCGCGCGGGCTGGTCGTTGCGCACGCGGCTCATGCTGGCTCAGGGCATCGTCGTCGGCGCGGGCATTCTCACCGCTGCGCTCGTGGCGGCGATCGTCGGGCCGCAGTTGTTCCACGAGCACCTGTTGCAGGCGGGTCAGGAGCCCAACTCCCCCGAGCTCATGCACTCGGAGGAGGCCTACGCGAGCGCCAACACCATCGCGCTCGGCGCCGCACTGCTCATCGCGTTGACAGCGGGATTCGTCGTCACCTGGCAGCTGTCCCGCCGAATGACCCAACCGTTGCGCGACCTGGCGACGGTGGCCACCCGGCTGTCGAACGGTGACTACTCGGCGCGGGCTCCGCGTCCGTCGGCCGGGCCCGAGCTCGACCGGCTGGCCGACACGCTCAACGACGTCGCCGAGCGGTTGGAGTCGACCGAGGACACCCGACGCCGGCTGTTGGCCGACCTCGCCCACGAGATGCGAACGCCGCTCGCCGTCATCGGTGCTCACCTGGACGGGCTCGAGGACGGCGTCACCGAGTGGACGCCCGAGACCGCTCGCGTGCTGCGCGATCACACCGAGCGACTGGTGCGGCTGTCCAGCGATGTCGCCGAGGTGTCGCGCGCCGAGGAAGGCCGCCTCGAGGAGCGTGTGATCGTCGATGTCTCGGTAGGCGACCTCGTGCGCGCTGCCGTCGAGGGGGTGCGGTCGGAGTTCGCAGCCAAAGGGGTGGGCTTGGTGAGTGCCGGCGGCGGTGCCGCGCAGATGGCCGGTGTCACGGGGGTCGACGTCGCAGCCGGCCTAGTGGTCCTGGTCACCGTGGACCGCCAACGCATCCTCCAACTGCTGACGAACCTGCTC
>ERZ724517.357-NODE-357-length-28463-cov-7.488806_pt1 | contig 28463 bp, 20 predicted proteins | sample MGYA00376050_ERZ724517 | MGnify/ENA primary metagenome ERZ724517 (study PRJEB28724, sample SAMN07190886) | activated sludge metagenome | isolation source: activated sludge of sewage treatment plant in Hong Hong | place: USA: Christiansburg, Virginia | collected... | reverse complement strand
GCCAGCGCCGATGGCCAGCTTCTGGTTGGCGGAATTCCTCTTGAACGCCTCGCTGCCCGTACCGGACAAACGCCCTTCTATGCCTACGACCGGCAATTGCTGATCGAACGCGTTGCCGAGCTACGCGCGGCCCTTCCGAATTCGGTCAAACTGCATTACGCGATGAAGGCCAACCCGATGCCGGCGCTGATCGGTGTCATGGCTGGCTTGGTCGATGGCATCGACGTCGCTTCGGGTGGCGAACTGAAAGTTGCGCTGGATGCGGGCGCAGATCCGGCGGAAATCAGTTTCGCCGGCCCCGGCAAGCGCCGCGGCGAGCTGACTCAGGCAGTAGCGGCTGGTGTCCTGATCAACATCGAGTCCTTCCGTGAAGTCAGCGAACTGGCCAACATCTCTGCCGAACTCGGGCTGCCAGCGCGCGTTGCGGTGCGCGTCAATCCGGATTTCGAGCTCAAGGGTTCCGGCATGAAGATGGGGGGCGGACCGAAACAGTTCGGAGTCGATGCCGAACTGGTCCCCGAACTGCTTAGCGAGATCGGCCGCACGGGCCTGGCCTTCGAAGGCTTCCATCTTTTCGCCGGCTCGCAGAACCTGCGCGCCGAGTCGATTTGCGAGGCCCAGCAGAAATCTTACGAACTGGCGTTGCGACTGGCAGCCGATGCCCCGTCACCGGTTCGCTTCCTGAATCTGGGTGGCGGCTTCGGGATACCCTACTTCCCGGGAGAAACGCGGCTCGACCTCGCGCCGATCGGCAGCAACCTGGATACTCTGGTTCAGCGCGCCGCAACCGACATGCCAGATGCGCACATCGTCATCGAACTCGGCCGCTACCTGGTTGGCGAGGCCGGAATTTACGTCGCCAGGGTCGTCGACCGCAAGGTATCGCGCGGCCAGACCTATCTGGTCGTCGATGGCGGCTTGAACCATCACCTTTCGGCATCGGGCAATTTCGGCCAGGTCATCCGGAAGAACTATCCGGTCGCAATTGGCAACTGGATGAATTCCGACAACCGCGAAGCCGTTTCAGTAGTCGGCCCCTTGTGCACGCCCCTCGATCTGCTAGCTGACCGGATGGAGCTTCCGGTCGCCGGACCGGGGGATCTGGTGGTGATTTTCCAGTCCGGCGCCTATGGGGCCAGCGCCAGCCCGCATGGCTTCCTAGGGCACCCGGCACCGCTCGAAGTCCTGGTCTAGCGGGCTGACGGGCCGCCCCCTTGAGTTCCCGCCCGCTGCGCGGTATTGCCGCTGCCCTCGGGCTCGTCAGCCTTTGCTGCGGTCTCGCGCTTGCCCTGCATCATCCACTCTCGGCGCCGGCCGCCAGTGCTGCCTTTCTCGGCTGGACGCTTGCCGCCTTGCGCTGGCCCAGGCTGTGGCTGATCGCCCTCCCCGCGCTGCTGCCCATACTCGGCCTCAATGCCTGGAGCGGCTGGGTCATCTTCGACGAGTTCGACCTCGCGGTGCTCGGCCTTGCCGCTGCAAGCTACATCGGCTTCGCCCGCAGCTGGCCGCAAGGCGCACTGAACGCTCTCCCCTGCAGCGCCTGGACCATGCTGATTTTGGTGGTGCTCTGGCAGATGCTCGCCATGACCCGCGCAGTCGCCGGCAGCGACAGTCTTCAATTCTCGTGGTTTGAAGGCTACACCGACCCGCTGAATGCCTGGCGCGTCAGCAAATCCTGGCTTTACGCACTACTCCTGACGCCAGCACTGCTCGCGGCAATCACGGAGAGCCGCGAACGGGTAGTGAACGGACTGGCGAATGGAATGACGCTTGGACTCGCCCTGCTGTGCGCGATCGTCCTCTGGGAGAGAGCCACCTATCCCGGCCTCTTCGACTTTTCCGAGTCCTACCGGACAAGCGCCCTGTTCTGGGAAATGCATATCGGTGGTGCCGCGATCGACTTCTATCTGGTTCTGGCCACCCCGTTCGCATTGCGCTTCCTGTTGCAAGCCGCGACCCGGCTTCGCTGGGCCGCCGCGGCACTGCTGCTCATCGTCGTGACCTATGTCTGCCTGACCACTTTCTCGCGCGGTCTCTATCTCGGCCTGCTGGTTTCGTTCATCGTGATTTGCCTCCTGCAAAAAGCGTCCGGGGCCAACCGGTCCTCAAATTCGATCGAATTTGCCTGGCGAACAGGGGCCAACAAGGCGCTTTTCATCCTGCTCGCCATCGAAGCCAGCGCCATCCTGTTCGGCGGCACCTTCATGCTCGACCGCCTTGGTGCGAGCCAACGGGATTTCGGAAGCCGCCTGGAGCACTGGACCGAGAGCGCCGGCTTACTGAAGACCCCTTCAGACATGCTGCTGGGGATCGGCCCCGGCAGCTACCCTGCGGCCTATTCGAAGGCTTACCCCGCAAGAGAGCTACCGGCCGGCTTTGCAGTTCGCAACGATGACAAAAATGCCTTCGTTGAATTGCTGGGACCGGCGAGCCAGGGGCGCCTGGGCGGCCTTTTTGGCATCGGCCAGAAGTTGTTGCTTGAACCGGATGTCAAATACGTCGTTTCCATGGACGTTCGCGCGGCGCAACCTACGCGAATCCTGGTCAAAACCTGCGTCAAACACCTGATACACGAGATGGATTGCCGTAGTCGGGTGGCTGCAGTCCAGCTCGGTGAGGACTGGCAGCACATGGTCTTGCCCCTGCCACCCACCGGCGGCCCAATCCGCTCTGCAAGGCCCGGCTGGTTGTCGATTTCCCTTATCAGCCCCGGTCGTTCAATAGAAATTGACAATGTCGATCTGCTTGAGAGCAAAACAGGCACGTCGCTGCTGGTCAACGGCGCCTTTTCTCAGGGCGGATCCCGCTGGTTGCTTACCGGCCATCGATACTTTGTGCCCTGGCACACGGACAACCTCTATCTGGAAGCTACAATTGATGTCGGGTTGGTTGGGCTGGTTCTGTATCTCGGCTTTTTTCTGCGTGCACTCATAGGGCAGATCCACCACCGGGCAAGCTGCGGCGTCGAGGATCGCGCAATACTGGCTGCAGTTCTGGGCGCCCTTGCGCTTGGCCTGTTCAATAGTCTGTTCGATGTTGCACGCGTTGCGTTTGCCTTTATCATATTATGCATTTTGATTGCCGCATGGCCGGGCGTCAGTCAGAATAGCGACTGAACGACTCGCAAGGCCTGAATATCAGATTGGGCAAACCCAGAAAGAATCGTCACGAACGTGAAATAAGCCACGCTCAGCATATGCCGCGATCACTAGAATTATCTGTGAAGGATTGGCAGCTTGCCGATCGATAATACTTCGCCGTATGGCGGACCTAAGTGTTGAGCCGACTGTCCGAACTGCTTTACCTTCCTTTGTTCGGTGTTGAGGATTAGGTATGTTGGGCGATGGTGCGAATTGGGCATGGGAGCACATGAATGATCCGTATTTTTAATCACTGGTTCCACTGGCGACCGCTGGCCCAAGCACTGCTGGATTCCTCGTTTGTCATTGTCGGCGTCGTGATTGCCATCACTTGGACGCGGCAAGGTTTGCCGATCGATCACCAACAAGTAATCCTGTTCGGCCTCATCGTCATTGCTGTGGCGATGTCACTCAGTAGCTTAATCGGCCTCTATCAGCGCATCCACACGCGCACGATCATCGACGCCCGCACCCAGGCACTGCTGTCGATCTATCTTTCATTTCCAATTGCCTATTCCTTCTATGTTCTTCTGCCACTGGCGCCGGCCAGCAGGGAACTGGCCCAGCTTTCGGCGATGTCGGCTGTTTTTGGTTTACTCGTAACCCGTGTCAGCGCATGGCCCTCGGCAAAGCCAGGCGTCACTAAGCGCCGGATTCTCGTTCTTGGTACCGGCATCAAAGCTCAGGAGGTGAAGCGGGCACTGTATCGTTCCGACCCCAGCGCTGAGATCGTCGGCTTTTATGCCGGAGCCAACGAAAACGATTCCATTACCCCAGGCAACCAGGTCGTCTCCCCCGGCCGGACCTTGTTCGAAGCAGCGGCTGCGGCGAACGCTAAGGAAATCGTCGTTGCATTGACCGAGCGCCGCGGCGGCACCATGCCACTGCGCGAACTGCTCGACTGCAAGCTGCGCGGTATCAAGGTACTCGACCTCGCCAGCTTCTTCGAGCGGACCCTAGGGCAGATTCGCCTGGACTCGCTTTACGCCGGCTGGCTGATCTTTGGCGAGGGCTTCAATCAGAGTCATCCACGCGCCATCATCAAACGCATTTTTGACATTTTGTTTTCCCTGATCTTGCTGGTCTTGACGCTACCAATAATGCTCGTCACTGCGCTGCTGATTGGTCTCGAAAGCGGATTTCCCATCTTCTACCGACAGGAACGTGTCGGCCTGAATGGTCGATTGTTCAACGTGATCAAATTCCGCAGCATGTGCTGTGACGCCGAGAAGGATGGAAAACCAGTCTGGGCAACTTCAGGCGATGCTCGCGTGACCAAGGTCGGGGGCATCATCCGGAAGCTGCGTATCGACGAACTTCCGCAACTTTTCAGCGTCCTGAAGGGTGAAATGAGCCTGGTTGGCCCGCGGCCCGAGCGCCCTTACTTCGTTGACCAACTGACTCGGGAAATCCCGTTCTACGCAGTCCGGCACAGCGTCAAGCCAGGGGTAACGGGTTGGGCCCAGGTTTGCTATCACTACGGCGCCACCGTCGAGGACTCCGCGGAAAAATTGCAGTTCGATCTCTACTATGTCAAGAACCACTCTCTCTTCCTCGACTTGGTTATCCTCGTTGAAACAGTCGGGGTCGTAATCACAGGGAAAGGGGCTCATTAAACCGGGTATCGAGGTTTCCACTCTGACCAGGTTGCAGACAGTCCTATGGATCACCAAACAGCATTGCTGATCGCCTGGAGCATGGGTACTGCGGCGGCAAGCTACGGGTTGCTCGCCGCCTACCTTGTCTCCCTCGGCCAGACGTGGCGCAGCAGCAGGCGCGCCCGGGCCATGTTGGCCGCAATCACCTTGGCTGCCCTGTGGGCGGTCGCCGGAACCCTGTTCGCCCTTTCCGGCAAGCCCATCCTCTTTTTTTCCGGTTCTCTGCTGGACATCCTGCGTTACGGCGCGTGGTACGTATTCCTTATCCTGCTCCTTTCGCCCGACGACGCAGGCCAGCGCAACGAACGGGTATTTCCGGCCTGGTTGATTCCGCTTTGCTGGACAATGGTACTGGGCGGCCTCGCGCTACATCTTGCACTTGCGCTGCAAGTCCTGCCCGCGGCGCAGTGGGCGCGGGCGCAACTGTTGCAGGCGCTCGGGATGATCGTGCTGGCGCTGATCCTGCTTGAGCAACTGTTCCGCAACGTCACCGACGACGCGCGATGGAATGTCAAACCGCTTTGCCTGGCGCTGCTCGGTCAATTCGGCTTCGATCTCTACCTCTACTCGGATGCCTTGCTTTTCAACCAGATCGATGCCGATGCCTACGCGGCGCGCGGTTTTGTCCATGCGCTGGTAATCCCTTTGCTGCTCGTGGCCACGGTCCGTAGCCGCGACTGGACGGCGAAGATCCGCCTCTCGCAAAAAGCGGCATTCCACACCGCGACTCTCCTGATTGCAGCTGTCTACCTGCTTTTCATGGCGGCCGTCGGCTATTACGTTCGCTACTTCGGCGGCGACTGGGGGCGTGCGCTCCAGCTTTCGCTACTCTTCGCCGCACTCCTTTTCCTTGGCATCCTCGGATTCTCGGGTGCAATGCGCGCCAAGCTGCGGGTCCTGGTGGGCAAGCATTTTTTCAGTTACCGCTACGATTACCGCGAGGAATGGCTGCGCTTCACGCAAACGCTGTCCGCCCAGAATTCCCCGCAGGCCATGGGCGAGCAGGTCATCCGCGGCCTGGCCAACATGGTCGAGAGCCCGGCCGGCGGGCTTTGGCTGAAGGCGCCCGGCCAGAGCGGTTTCAGAATGGCCGGACGCTGGAACATTCCGGCCAGCGACGAGATCGAGGACGGCGATTCGTCTCTGTGCCGCTTTCTCATCGACAGCGGTTGGGTGATCAATCTTGAGGAGTACCGCGCATCCCCCGGACGCTATGCCGACCTGGTCATGCCTGAGTGGGTCTATCGCATCCCCAATGTCTGGCTGATCGTCCCCTTGATGGTCAGCCATGAAATGACCGGCTTCGTTATCCTGTGCAGCGCCCGTACGCGGATCGAGGTAAACTGGGAAGTCAATGACCTTCTGCGCACCGCGGGCTGCCAGGCAGCCGGTTTCCTGGCACGGATGCAGGCCACTGAAGCCCTGCTCGAAGCGCGGAAGTTCGACGCGTTCAACCGGATGTCGGCATTCGTGGTCCATGATCTCAAGAATATCGTCACCCAGCTTTCCCTGATGTTGCGCAATGCCGAACGCCACCGCGATAATCCCGAGTTCCAGCAGGACATGCTGATGACCGTCGAGCACTCCGTCGAACGCATGCGCCAGCTGATGATGCAGTTGCGCGAAGGTGCGACACCGCCCGGCACTGCCTGCGGCGTTGCCCTTCCCGATGTCATCGAACGCATCGGACGGAGTAAAATGGAACAGGGGCGACGCGTTGAATTAAGGATTTCTGAGCACTTGGCGACACGCGGCCATGAAGAGAGACTTGAGCGCGTCATCGGCCATCTGGTCCAGAACGCGCTGGATGCGACGCCAGAAGACGGCAGGGTGTGGGTTTCACTCGGCAAACGAGGCGACAGGGCAGTCGTTGAAGTCGGTGATACGGGACAGGGCATGTCCCAGGAATTCATCCGTGAGCGCCTGTTCAAGCCCTTCCAGAGCACCAAGCAGGCGGGCATGGGCATCGGGGCGTACGAAAGCGCGCAATACATACGCGAACTGGGTGGCGAATTGCAGGTTGAAAGTCAGGAAAACATGGGTACCCGGGTAACGATGATTCTTCCTTTGTTCGAAGCTGGAAGCAGATCCGATCTGCATGAAACGGAGCCGGCGTGACCGAACAGAAGCTTCGCCCCCTGCTCATCGTCGAAGACGACCCCGCTTTGCAAAAGCAGTTGCGCTGGTCTTTCGACAAATTCGAGGCGTTGACCGCAAACGACCGGGAAAGCGCGCTGAATCAGCTCCACCGTCACAGTCCGGCAGTGGTGACCATGGATCTTGGCTTGCCGCCCGATGCCGACTCGGTATCCGAAGGATTCCATCTGCTTGAACAGATCCTGGCCACTGCGCCGGACACGAAGGTCATCGTCCTCACCGGCCAGAACGATCAGGCCAATGCTTTGAGGGCGATCGCCCTCGGTGCATACGATTTCTTCGCCAAACCGTTCGAGCCGGAGTTGCTTACGCTGACGATAGACCGCGCCTTCCGCTTGTTCGACCTCCAGCAGGAAAACCGGCGGCTTCACGCCCTTCAGCATCCTGCGGCCTTGGCCGGCCTGCTGACCCGGGACGGCGAAATGCTGCGCACTTGCCGGACCATAGAGAAGGTCGCCAACACCAATGCCACGGTCCTGTTGCTCGGCGAGAGCGGTACCGGCAAAGAGGTTCTGGCCCGCGGACTGCACGAAGCCTCGTCGCGCAAGGGTGAGCGTTTCGTCGCGATCAACTGTGCCGCCATTCCCGAGAATCTTCTGGAGAGCGAGCTTTTCGGCTATGAAAAAGGCGCCTTCACCGGCGCTGCCAAAACCACACCCGGCAAGATCGAAACCGCCCAGGGTGGCACGTTGATGCTAGATGAAATCGGCGACCTGCCGCATTCCCTGCAATCAAAACTTTTGCGCTTCCTGCAGGAACGCGTCGTCGAGCGCCTTGGCGGGCGTCACGAGATTTCGGTTGACGTGCGCATCGTCTGCGCGACGCACCAAGACCTGAAGGCCCTGATCAAGGAAGGCCGGTTCCGGGAAGACCTGTTCTACAGACTCGCCGAAATCGTCGTCACAATCCCGCCGCTACGCGCCCGGGCCGGCGACTCCGCCCTCCTCGCCCACGCCTTCGTGAATCGCTTCGCGTCCGAGCAGCACCGAGGCAACCTGACCCTTGCCGACGACGCCATTCGCGCAATCGAAGCGCACCCGTGGCCCGGAAATGTCCGCGAACTGGAAAACTGCATCAAACGCGCGGTCATCATGGCCGATGGCACACAAATTACCCGCGAGGATATCGGCCTCGCTCCGCCGGCCGATGATGCGAACGAATTCATCGATTTGCGCCGGGTCCGCGATGACGCCGAGCGGATTGCGGTAGTGACCGCACTTGGCCGCGCCGATGGCAACCTGGCAAGAGCTGCCGAGCTACTCGGCATCAGTCGCCCGACCCTCTACGACATTATGCATCGCCTTGGATTGCGATAACCTTCAAGCCAAAACAGGAAAATACGATGAAAAAGCCATTTGTACTCCGCACTGCAACGCTTACTGCTGCATTGATTGCCGGACTGTTGGCAGGCTGTGGCGGCGACAATCCCGAAACACTGATTGCCTCTGGTAAAGAGTTCCTTGCAAAGAAGGACAACAAAGCGGCCGTCATACAATTCAAGAATGCGCTTCAGCAAAACCCGAACCTGGGTGAGGCCCGCTTTCTGCTGGGCAAGGCGTTGCTTGAAGGGGAAGATACTCGTGGTGCCGAGGTCGAATTGCGCAAAGCGTTGGATCTTAACTACGCGCCCGAGCTGACTGTTCCCGTGCTGGTCAATGCCATGCTTGCGCAAGGCCAGGCAAAGAAAGTGATCGACGAATTCGCCGGCACCAAGTTGTCGGGCGAAGCGGCCGCAAGCCTGAAGACTTCGCTGAGTCAGGCCTATCGCACACTCGGAAATCCGGAAGCTGCACAGATGGCAATTGAAGCCGCCCTAGCGGCAAAACCGGACTATGTACCAGCCATCATGTCAGATGCCCGTGCGAAAGCTGCGAAGGGCAACGTCGATGGCGCCCTTTCGATCGTTGATAGCGTCCTCGGCAAGGCCCCTGGCGATCCTGATGCGCTCATGTTCAAGGGTACCTTGCTCGCTTTCAAAGGAAATCAGGCTGGCGCCATGGAACTCTACAACAAGGCGGTCCAGAGCAAGCCGGATTACCTCCCAGCGCACACCGTAATTTTCTCGGTCTTAATGCAAAACGGCGCATATGACGATGCTGAAAAACGGCTGGAGGTCATAAAAAAGATTGCCCCTTCGAACCTCCAGACCGTGTATCTCGAGGCACAGCTGGCATATCAGCGAAAGAATTTCAACTTAGCCAGGGACCTTTCCCAACAGCTGATCAAGGCTTCTCCAAATAATCCCCTCTTCCTCCAATTGGCCGGCGCATCTGAATATCAGCTTGGTTCATACATCCAGGCGGAATCATTCCTGAATAAGGCTTTGCAACAAGCGCCAGAATTGCCACTCGCTCGAATCCTGATGGTAAGCAACTACTTGCGCAATGCCCAGCCTGCCAAGGCATTAAGCACTCTGCAACCGGTCATGGATAAGATCGACAAGGACCCTTCCATGCTGGCGCTTGCGGGACAAGCCTATCTCCAGTCAGGTGATCCGAAAAAGGCGGAGGAGTATTTTGCGAAAGCCAGCAAGCTTGATCCGGACAACGCGTCCCGGCGTACTTCGCTCGCGCTCGCTCAAATGGCGCAGGGAGATGTAGCCAACGCAACGTCCGAACTGGAGCGACTGTCTGGCGAAGACAAGGGGATTTCGGCCGACCGCGCACTGATTGCCACATATTTGCAACGTAATCAACTCGACAAAGCCCTCGCCGCAATTGATGTTCTCCAGAAAAAACAACCGGACAACCCAGCCACTTACAATTTGCGCGCACGCGTTTTGCTGGCCAAGAAAGACACGGCAGGGGCACGCATCAACCTTGAACGAGCTCTAGCTCTGAATCCGACATACATTCCTGCAGTCGCTGCCCTGGCGTCTCTGGACATGGTAGAGAACAAGCCTGCGGAGGCCCGCATGCGCTTTGAAGCGGTGCTTGCCAAAGACCCGAAAAACAGCGCGGCGCTTTTGTCGCTTGCGAAACTCACCGCGGCAACTGGCGGTAATCTCGAAGATGCCCTTGCCTTGATCAACAAGGCAGTAAAGGAAAATCCTTCTGAAATAGGCCCACGCCTTGAACTCATCGAGTTCTACCTGGCCAGGCAGGATGCCAAGAAAGCTGCTGCTATAGCTCAGGATGCGCTTGCGGCCATTCCCGACAAAGCCGAACTTTTAAACGCGGCCGGCGTTGCCCAATTCCTGTCCGGTGACGTCAATCAGGCGCTTGCAACATACGCCAAGCTTGCAACCCTGCAACCGGCGTCACCGCTGGCGTATCTCCGCATCGCGGAAATACAGTCGGCACAGAAAAATACCGACGAAGCAGTCAAGAATCTACGCAAGGCACTTGAAATCCGGCCAAACCTCCTAGAAGCCCAGCAGAAGCTGATACTTGTCTATCTGGCTGCTGGAAACTCCAAAGATGCCCTCGCTGTAGCGCGCAATGTCGAGAAGCAGCGCCCCAGCGAAGCGGTCGGCTATGTGCTGGAAGGCGATATCCAGGCGTCTCAAAAGCGCTGGCCGGAAGCCGCTTCAGCTTACCGTTCAGGCCTGAAGCAAGCACCATCGACGGAACTGGCGATTCGCCTGAACAAGACGTTGCTCGCTTCCCAGAACGCAACCGAGGCCGACAAAACCGCCAACGACTGGATCAAGGCACATCCGAAGGATGTCGCATTCCGCCTCTACCTTGGCGAAGCTGCCACCGCGCGCAAGGACTATCCTGCAGCAATCCAGCACTACCGCTCGGTGGTCGATCAGCAGCCAGAGAACGTTGTGGCCCTGAACAACCTCGCCTGGGTCGCCGGGCAGACAAAGTCGCCAAAAGCCATCGAATATGCGGAAAAGGCGAATAAGCTGGCGCCCAACCAGCCGGGGCTGATGGACACGCTGGCCATGCTGATGGCGGACAAGGGCGACACCGCCGGGGCGATCACACTGTTGCGCAAGGCACTGGAGATTTCACCGCAGGCCGCCCCGCTCCGCCTCAATCTGGCGCGCGTCTTGATCAGTGCCGGAAAGAAGGACGAGGCACGCAGCGAACTGGACACTCTGGCCAAACTGGGCGACAAGTTCCCCGAACAGGCTGAAGTCACGCGCTTGCAGAAATCGCTCTAAGGTTTAATTTCAATTCAAGAGAAGAAAAAGATGACGAAAACAATTGCTGTTGTCGGACTAGGTTACGTGGGGCTGCCCCTCGCCGTGGAATTCGGAAAGAAATTCCGCACCATTGGCGTCGACCTCTCCGCCGAAAAAGTCGCCTGCTACAAGCAGCACTTCGATCCAACGGGAGAAGTCAGCAGCGAGGACCTCAAATCCGCCACCCTGCTTGAAGTCGGCATCGACCCCACAGCGCTCAGGGAGGCGGATTTCGTGATCGTTGCCGTGCCGACCCCGGTTGACGACGCGCACCAGCCCGATTTCAGTCCGCTGGTCAGTTCCTCGCGGGCCGTCGGCCAGAATCTCAAGCAAGGCGCCATCGTTGTCTATGAATCGACGGTTTATCCGGGCGCCACCGAGGAAGTCTGCATCCCTATCCTCGAGCAGCACTCGGGCAAGAAATGGAAGACTGATTTCTTCGTCGGCTATTCGCCGGAACGCATCAACCCCGGTGACAAGGAACGCACCGTCACCAAGATCGTCAAGGTGGTCTCCGGCGATACGCCCGAGACCCTAGCCACCGTCACCGAAATCTACGGCAGCGTGATCACCGCCGGCGTTTTTCCGGCCTCCTGCATCAAGGTGGCGGAAGCCGCGAAGGTCATCGAGAACACTCAACGTGACCTGAACATCGCCCTGATGAACGAGTTGGCCATCATTTTCGACAAGATCGGCATCGATACGCTTGAGGTGCTCCAGGCAGCCGGTACCAAGTGGAATTTCCTGCCCTTCCGCCCCGGCCTGGTCGGCGGCCACTGCATCGGCGTCGACCCCTACTATCTGACGCACAAGGCGCAGAAGCTCGGCTACCATCCCGAGGTCATCCTCGCCGGCCGCCGGATCAATGACGGCATGGGCAAGCTGATCGCCGAGCAAACGGTCAAGCAACTGGTGCGCGGCGGCCATCCGGTCAAGGACTGCCCGATCATAGTCCTCGGCCTGACTTTCAAGGAGGATTGCCCCGACCTGCGCAACTCACGGGTCATCGATGTGGTGCGCGAGCTGCAGTCCTACGGCGCCCGTGTCGTCGTCCATGATCCGATTGCCGATGTCGCCGAAGCCCACCATGAATACGGGGTCGACCTCGTGGCCTGGGACGATCTGCCGCGCTCGGCAGCCATCGTCGCCGCGGTCGGCCATCGCCAGTTAAAGGAACGACCGACCGCGGATTTTGTCCAAAAGCTATTGCCCGGCGGTGTCGTGACCGACGTCAAGTGCATGCTCGACGTTCCGTCGCTCAGCGCCCAGGGAATTAGCGTCTGGCGCCTCTGATCGAGAAATGACCCGATGACCCGCTTGCGTTTCCAATTTCCATGCTTAGCCCGGACAGCCCTGTATTCGGCACTGCTCTGCGGCGGCATGGCCGCAGGTGCCCATGCCGAACAAGCGGGCGGATCAATGGAAAAGGCGGTGGCACTCCGCAACGAAGCGCGCAGCTACGAGCACGGCGAAGGGGTCAAGCGCGAGCCGGCCAAGGCTGTCCAGCTCTATTGCGAGTCAGCACGCCTGGGTGACGTCGAGGCCCAGTACAGCCTTGGCTGGATGTACGCCAACGGCCGCGGCATCCCGCGCGATGATGCGATGGCCGCCTACTTTTTCGACATGGCGGCAAAAAAAGGGTACGTCCAGGCACAGCGCATGCTGAAGCAGGTCGGCGATCCGGTCAGCAAGCCGCCGGAGTGCCTGTTCGATAGCGACGGGCGTGACATCGTCGCGCAGGCGGCACCCGACCGGCGCAAGGTCATGGAAATGGTGCTCAAGCTGGCGCCGGAATACGGGGTCTATCCCCGGCTGGCGATGGCAGTCATCCGCGCCGAATCTAACTTCAACCCGGGTGCGGTTTCACCGAAAAATGCGCAGGGCCTGATGCAGCTCATCCCGGAAACCGCCGAGCGCTTCAACGTCAAAAAGCCGTTCGACCCCGAACAGAACATCCGCGGCGGACTGGCCTATCTGCGCTGGCTGCTGGCATATTTCAAGGGTGACATCGCCCTGGTTGCCGCCGCCTACAATGCCGGCGAAGGCGCCGTTAACCGCCATGCCGGCATTCCCCCTTACGCCGAGACGCAGGGCTATGTGAAGCGTATCCGCGAAATGTTCAAGCGCGACGAACACCCTTACGATCCCGCAATTACCGACCCGTCGCCCGATCTGCACAAAATCGCCTCACGCAGGCTGATGTGATAACTCCTGGCACTCACTTGCGATTGCTGCTGGTCTTTCTGAGCTGCCTGCTACCCGGGCTGGCGACTGCCGAACTCTCAGAAACCATCCAGCGCATCAAACCATCGATCCTCGTCGTCGGCACCTACAAAAAAACCGGCAGCCCGCAATTCTCTATGCGCGGCACGGGCTTCGTCGTCGGCGATGGCAATCTGGTCGCCACCAACGCCCATGTCGTCGCCGACATCACAGACCCCGATATCGAACTGGTCGTCCGCATCGGCCAAGGCCGCAGCCAAGGCGAATCGCGCCTCCGTCGGGCCAAGGTGATGGCATCAAGCAAGGCGCATGACCTCGCCGTCCTGCGTATCGATGGCGCCCCTTTCCCCGCACTCAAACTGGCGAACTCGGATTCGGTTCGCGAAGGCCAGGCGATCGCCTTCACCGGCTTCCCGATCGGCGGCGCACTCGGGTTTTCTCCGGTGACGCACCGCGGGATAGTGTCTTCGATCACGCCCATCGCCCTGCCGGCAGGCAATGCAAACCAGATCAACGACAAACTGATCCGCCAGATCAAAAGTGGCACCTTTGACATATTCCAGCTCGATGCCACCGCCTACCCCGGCAACAGCGGCAGCCCGGTCTTCGATGCAGCTTCCGGAGAAGTGATCGGCGTCATCAACATGGTGTTCATCAAGGGCAGCAAGGAAGCCGCGCTGAGCCAACCGTCGGGGATCACCTACGCGATACCGGCGAATTATCTTGCCGGCCTGATCGAGCGAAAATCGCCGCAAGCACCAGAGTAAAACAATGGAAGGTGTGCCGGCATGCCATGGCGGCCTTGCTGATTACTGTTGCCTAAGGTCGAGCTGGGCCAGGTCGACCCGCTTGCGGAATCCGCGAAAGCGCAGCCATGCCTTGTGCGAGAGGTGTTTGGCAAGAAGGCCGGGCGGCATCCGCAACCAGTGTGCCCGCACATAGATAAGCCAGCGCGCGACAGCTGCCCACCGGGAGGGATGGTCCGGGTGGCCGGGCAGGAGCGCGAGGGGGATCAAACGATTCATCAACCCGCGGGTCAGCCAGGCTGGCCGGGCGGTGTCGAGGCCTGCCAGCACGTCCGTGGGAATCGGTGTGCCGAGCAGTCGCTGCGCATGATGCAGTCCGTAATACAGCGGACGCTCGAACTCCAGAGCGCGTGCCCGCGGACCCAGGCCCGCCCAGAAACCCGGTTCCTGACCAAAGTGGCAAAGCAGGTCGTGAACATCGACCAGATCCCGCAGGCGCAGTCCTTCGTCAGGATCGCCCTCGAGAAAGAGGTGCACCAGGGCATGCAGCACCATGTCGGCAGGGGCCAGAATGCGCAGCCGCGGGTCGGCGAGCGGCCGGGCGACGGCGAACAGCGGGGCGGGATCCGATTTCAGGTGGCTGGTCTTCGGCAGCAGTCGATGGTGGATGTCGATTTCGGTACCGCGCTCCTGGTGACGGAGCGGGGGAATCTCGTGCATCCAGACACGGTAGTAACGGTCATCGTAGGGGTCGATCTCGGTCTTGAACCAGCCGCGCTCAACAAGCCGTTCTTCGATCTCCCCGATGTGTTTTTCCGGAACCAATAAATCGACATCGGCGAAGATCCGCCCGCGTGCCGGCGGAAGGTCTGCCAGAAGGTAGCCGCTACCCTTGAGCAGGATCAACGGCACATCGATGCCCTTGAGCGCCCAAAGCAGGCGGTCGACCTCCCAGGAGATCAGTGTATTCCGGTGCGCGATGACGTTGCGTGCAGCCCTCAGATGGGCGGCGACACGCGGAGGAATGTCGCCAAGCAGGCCAGCGCGGGCGAGGTCGGATTCCAGCCGGCCCAGCACTCTGGCGCGCCGGGCGACGCGCAGGAGAAGATCCCAGTCAGCAGGGGCCAAGTGCGGAAGCTTTTCGGGCGCCCGCAGCGCCTCGAGCAGAAGCCGCTGCGCCCGCCGCGTTTCGCTGCCCATCTTAGCCATCACCAGCCTGAGAAAGCTTATCGAGCACATGGACCGCTTCGTCGAGGTCGGAGTAAATCAGCGAATAGGCGTCGCAGGAGCGCACCATATCGCTGACCAGCCGAAAAGCGGTTTCGTCGAGGACCTCGTAGTTGAACGCGTTGGTTGCCACCATCAGGAACGTCTGGCTCTTGGGCAGCGGCTCGAACGTCAACGGCGCTCCAGCCACCCAGCGCGGAAAAACGAACCAGCGCGGCCGTGCCGGCTCCTGCGCCCGCCTGATGCTGTCTGCCGGTGGCCGAACGTGCGCAACCGTGCCTTTGCGCGTTTCCAGAAAGGACGGACCGATGATTGCCTCCGGCCGGAATTTCCTGATCACCTCGATCGACTCGTTTTTCAATGGAATCAGGCGTGGTAGTGGGAGCAGCATGCCGTCCTCGGGCCGCACCAGGCCGAATTCGTCGGAGAGCAGGCGCCATCCGGAGTGAACCAGCGCGGTACAGAGGGTCGATTTGCCGTCACCGGGCGAAGCGGGAAAAAGGATGGCCCGGCCATTGCGCTCGACCCCTGCTGAATGGAGCAGCAGCAGATGATGCGCGCGCGTCGCCACACACCAGTTGATTCCCCATTCGAGCGCGGGAAAAGCGTGTTCGACGGTATAGGGCGCAAAAGGGAATTGACCGTCGACGCCAAAACACGCCTGGCGGCGCACCCATCGGCGCAGTCCGCGCGGCGCACTGATCTGGACGTGAAAGTCGCTGATCGCCGCCGGGTCCGGCAAGGGATAGGGCTCGTACAGGCGATGCACGAGCGAAGCGAAAGAATCGAGGTTGGAACGAATCCTGAGGTTGAAAGGGCCGAACTGGAGTGCAAGGCCATCCCCAGCCAAGCATTCTCCCAGTTCCCGGCGACTCAGGTCACCGACAATCATTGAACGATGCTGGCGGCTTCCAGGCAGTCGATAAGACCCAGTTCCTCCAGCCTTGATGTGGCGAAAGCGAAATCCTCTTTCGCCAATTCACCAGGACCAACACCCAAGGCAATTTCGGTCTGCTCCTTGACATCATCCGCCGACAGCGGACCGTATTCCAGGCATTTCAGGATCAAAGCGGTGGTTTCGTTGAAAACATGCGTTTCGGTAGACGAAAGCTGATAAACGACGTAAATATCATCCCACTTCCGCCAGACCAACTCGTGACGGGCCGAAATCAACACCATCGGCGATGCACTATCAACGGCTTACTGAACCCATAAAAGAAGTCGCACTTGCCGAACTCAAGATTGCCACTTGCCCTCCCGTACCGCCGTTGCCACAAAAGAGGTTATCTCCTCTTTTTTCAACCGTACCAACCGGAGTTCCACCGCTGATTTTTGAGCTGGATTCACAAACAATAGGATTGGAAATGCAAGCCTGACCTTCTGCAACACCAGGAGGTGGCTGGTCAATTTTCCCGCCGGAATTAACGTTGACAAGAGCCACCGCTCCCGTGCACGACGCTGCCGCCAGCCCCCCGCTGCGCAAGGTGAGCACCACCGGCGCGAGAGAAACCGCGCCGCGGACCAGTCGCCGCCGTCCGTTTTCTTTCGCAGCGATCTCGGTTTGGTCTGTACCGACCGGGTTGGATTGGTCATTCATGTTGTTTCACCTCTAAAGACTCGGAGCGCAGTCATACCGAAAGCAATGCAATATTCACGCCAGAAATATATATTCCATATTAATCATGACGTTAAAAAAACAAATCCAAGCTGCGTATCGATAAACCAGCGGTAGTGTAAAAAATTCCGACGCCCTGAAAACCCTCTGACTGAGATGATTCTACCCATCTGATTGCACCAGACAAGGAGCTATTTCACGAATGCCTTCAATGACAGCGGCCTTCTTGCCGTTACTTACGTCAACCAGCAAACCCAGATGGATTGCTCGCTTGCCAGCGCCAAGAATCCGCGCACATTGTCTCAAGATCCTTCCCGGCCGCCCAGCCAAGCAGTTCATTCGCAAGTGCCGGATCGGCATAGCAGGCGGCGACATCGCCCGGCCTGCGGTCGACGATGCGAAATGGCACTTTTTGCCCGCTTGCCTGCTCGAAAGCGCGAACCACATCCAGCACGCTGTAGCCCTTGCCGGTGCCCAGGTTGATCGGCACAGCGCCGGCCAACCTGTCCAGCGCATTGAGCGCCGCCAAGTGGCCGCGGGCCAGATCCACCACGTGGATGTAATCGCGCACGCCGGTGCCGTCGGGCGTTGGGTAATCGCCGCCAAAAACCAACAGCTCGGGGCGTCTGCCGACCGCCACCTGGGTCACATAGGGCATCAGGTTGCTCGGGATGCCCTGTGGGTCCTCGCCGATCATTCCGCTGGGATGTGCCCCGACCGGGTTGAAATAGCGCAGCAGCGCCACCCGCCAGCGAGCATCGGCCTCTGCCATGTCACGCAGGATGTCCTCGATGATCAGTTTAGAACGGCCATAGGGGTTGGTTGCCTGCAGCGGGAAGTCCTCGCGGATCGGCACGCGGTGCGGGTCGCCATAGACCGTCGCCGAGGAGCTAAAGACCAGCCGGAACACGCCCGCCTCGGCCATCGCCTGGAACAACGCCAGCGACCCCGCCACATTGTTGTCGTAATAGCGCAGCGGATGCTCGACCGACTCGCCGACAGCCTTGAGGCCAGCAAAATGAATGACGCCATCGATCGGATGGCTGGCGAACAGCTTGCGCAACGCGCCCTTGTCCCGCACATCGCCCTCGACTATGGGCGGGCGCTTGCCGGCGATGCGTTCGATCGCGTCGAGCACCCGGGGCGAGCTGTTGGAGAAATTGTCGAGTATCAGCAGATCAAGGTTCGCGGCCAGCATTTCGACCACGGTATGCGAACCGATATAGCCGGCACCGCCTGTAACCAGAATCATCGTTGTTCTCCGGCTCGTGTAATGGCTGACAAGAAAATTCGTGATTGCTTGGCGTGCCCGGAGGGACTCGAACCCCCGACCTGCTGCTTAGAAGGCAGCTGCTCTATCCAGTTGAGCTACGGGCACATGAGGGTAATACTAGAAAGGATATGGTCGGGGCGGTGGGATTCGAACTCACGACCCTCTGCTCCCAAAGCAGATGCGCTACCAGGCTGCGCTACGCCCCGACACGAGGAAACGGATTCTAACACCACCCGGAAACCCGCACCAGATCAATGGCCTATATTCAGGCAACAAACTTTCCTTGCCGGGCGCCCGGATTTCTGATATTTAATCGCCTTTTTCGTCACTGGGACGCACAGGAAAGATGGCCGAAGAACTATTACATAAGCATTTCCCGCCGTACGAGCCGAAGGCTGGGGAGGAGTACATGAGCGCGAAGCAGCTTGCGCATTTCCGCAAGATCCTCGAGACGCTCAAAAAGGAATTGGGTGAGGATATCGACCGCACGGTGCACACCATGCAGGACGAAGCCACGGTGTTTGCCGACCCCAACGACCGGGCCAGCCAGGAAACGGATATCGCAATCGAATTGCGCAACCGCGACCGCGAACGCAAGCTGATCAAGAAGATCGACGAGACGCTGGGCAGCATCGAAAGCGGCGACTATGGCTTCTGCAATAAGTGCGGTGTCGAGATCGGCATCAAACGCCTGGAAGCACGCCCTACGGCCACGCTTTGTATCGATTGCAAGACGCTCGACGAAATGAAGGAACGGCAAATGGCGAAGTAATTCGCGCTGTTTGTCTGTTGCGGTCGACGTCCGGAAAACCGCAAAAATGAAAGGGCACCTCACGGTGCCCTTTCTATTTGCCGGTTGCCGGTACTGCCCGCTCGCACGGGCAGCACCGGCCGGTCAGTCAGTCAGTTCAGGACTGCTGGTCCTGCTGGACGGCCGCTTCCGGCGCTGCGGCCGGCTGGGCAGTACCCTCTTCGGCAGCGGCAGCCTTCATCGACAGCTTGACGCGGCCGCGGTCGTCGGTTTCAAGAACCTTGACGCGAACGACCTGGCCTTCCTTGACGTAGTCTTCGACCTTGTTGACGCGCTCCTGGGCGATCTGGGAGATGTGCAGCAGGCCATCCTTGCCCGGCAGAACGGAAACGATCGCGCCGAAATCGAGGATCTTGAGCACGGTACCTTCGTAGATCTTTCCGATCTCGACTTCCGCCGTGATCGCGTCGATGCGCGAACGGGCATGGGCGGCCGCTTCACCGCTGGTGGCGGCGATGGTAATCGTGCCGTCGTCCTGGATGTCGATCGTCGTGCCGGTCTCTTCGGTCAGCGCACGGATTACGGCACCGCCCTTGCCGATGACGTCACGGATCTTCTCAGGGTTGATCTTGAAGGTGTAGAGGCGCGGCGCGTAGGCCGACATCTCTTCACGCGGGCCGGCAGCGGATTCCTGCATCAGGTTCAGGATGTGGATACGGGCATCCTTGGCCTGAGCCAGTGCGACCTGCATGATTTCCTTGGTGATGCCCTGTATCTTGATGTCCATCTGCAGCGCGGTGATGCCGGTCGTCGAACCAGCGACCTTGAAGTCCATGTCGCCGAGGTGATCTTCATCACCGAGGATGTCGGTCAGAACGGCGAAACGGTTACCGTCCTTGATCAGACCCATGGCGATACCGGCAACGTGCGCCTTGAGCGGCACGCCGGCATCCAGCAGGGCCAGACAGCCGCCGCAAACGGAAGCCATCGAGGACGAACCGTTAGATTCGGTGATTTCCGAGACCAGACGCATCGAGTAGGAGAAATCTTCCGGCTTCGGCAGCACTGCGAGCAGCGCGCGCTTGGCGAGACGACCGTGACCGATTTCGCGGCGCTTCGGCGTACCGACGCGACCACATTCGCCAGTGGCGTACGGAGGCATGTTGTAATGCAGCATGAAGCGGTCACGGTACTCACCAGCCAGCGCGTCAATGATCTGCTCGTCGCGGTTGGTACCCAGCGTGGCCACAGCCAGCGCTTGGGTTTCGCCACGGGTAAACAGGGCCGAGCCATGGGTGCGCGGCAGCACGCCGGAACGCATGGTGATCGGACGCACGGTGCGCGTGTCGCGACCGTCGATACGCGGGGCACCGCTCAGGATGCGACCGCGAACGATGGAGGCTTCGATTTCGTGGAACAGGTTGCCGACGGTGTTTTCGTCCGGAGCACCCTCACCCTGGCACAGGGCGGCAATGGCTTCAGCACGAATGACCTTGACGGCTTGGCTACGCGTTTGCTTGACGGTGATGTTGTAGGCTTCTTCTAGCTTGGCGCTGACCAGAGCGGACAGGCTGGCAACCAGCGCTTCGTCCTTCGGTGCAGCTTGCCATTCCCATTCCGGCTTGCCGGCTTCTTCAACCAGTTCGTTGATAGCGTTGATCGCCTTCTGCGATTCGGTATGACCGAACACGACGGCGCCGAGCATGATTTCTTCGGACAGTTGGTCGGCTTCGGATTCAACCATCAGCACGGCGGCTTCGGTACCGGCAACGACGAGGTCTAGTTGGCTGTCCTTGAGCTGGCTCAGGGTCGGGCACAGCACGTACTGGCCGTTGATGTAGCCGACGCGGGCGGCGCCGATCGGGCCGTTGAAGGGCACGCCGGAGATGGCCAGGGCGGCGGAGGCGCCGATCAGGGCCGGGATGTCTGAATCGATTTCAGGGTTCAGCGACATCACCGTGGCAATGACCTGGACTTCATTGTAAAAACCATCCGGGAACAGCGGGCGGATCGGGCGATCGATCAGGCGGCAGGTCAGCGTTTCCTTCTCGGAAGGACGGCCTTCACGCTTGAAGAAGCCACCGGGGATGCGGCCGGCAGCGTAGGTCTTTTCCTGATAATCAACGGTCAGCGGGAAGAAATCCTGGCCGGGCTTGGCATTCTTGGCCGACACGACAGTTACCAGAACAACGGTCTCTTCCATCGACACCAGAACGGCGCCGCCAGCCTGGCGGGCAACTTCGCCGGTTTCGAGGGTGACCTGATGGTCCCCGTAGGCAAAGGTCTTTTTCACGACATTAAACATAATTTCCTTTCACTCTCATCACAATGAACAACACACGACACAACGACAAATGAAAAAAGCGGCCGGGAGATTTCCGGGCCGCTCTTTCGAAGCTTCTGTCTGCTTTATTTCCGCAGACCGAGGCGGGTAATCAGGGTACGATAAGAATCGATGTTCTTGCCCTTCAGGTAATCGAGCAGCTTGCGACGCTGGCTCACCATGCGCAGCAGACCGCGGCGCGAGTGGTGATCCTTCTTGTGCTCCTTGAAGTGCGGGGTCAGATCGTTGATGCGGGCTGTCAGCAGCGCAACCTGAACTTCCGGGGAACCGGTATCGCCCTTGGCGCGCTGGAAATCGGCGACGACGCCGGCTTTGACTTCAGTGGTGAATGCCATTTCAAACTCTCTTTCATGGTTACGACGCCGCCCCAGTTTGATAGAGCAGGCGCCAAATTAAGGTAATTTCTTCCGTTGGCGACGGAAAGCGGAAGATTATATCAGCTTAGAGCGCCAATTGCACCAGCCGCTTGGGCCACAGGCGCCCGTCCGGCCCCGCTTCGCCGACGCCGATCAGCCGCCCTTCGGCATAGACGCGGATCTTCCCGGCACGACCGGCGGGCAAATCGATCGGGTTGCCATGGCGGAACCGCGCCGCCGCCTCACCTTCGACCACGACGACCGGGAGGCTCTGCAGCAGGGCATCGACCGGTTGCAGGCACTCTGCCCGCCCGGCTTCGTCGAGCGCCTCCAGGTCAGCCAGGGTGACTACGTGGGCCAGATCGAGATCACCGACCGCGGTGCGGCGCAAGGCGGCCAGATGCGCGCCGCAGCCGAGAGCCTGCCCGATGTCGGCAGCCAGGACACGGATATAGGTACCCTTGCTGCAGGCCACGCGCAAGGTCAGCGTAGCCCCTGAGAAATCCAGGACATCGAGGGCGTGGATGGTGACCGCACGCGCTTCCCGCTCGACCTCGATGCCCTGGCGGGCCAGTTCGTAAAGGGGGCGTCCGTTGCGCTTGAGCGCCGAATGCATGGGCGGCACCTGCAATATGTCGCCGGTGAAAGCCGGCAACACGCCGAAAACATCGCTTTCGCTGACGTCGACCGTAGCCGTCGCGATCACCGCGCCGTCGGCATCGCCGGAATCGGTGGTCACCCCGAGGCGGACGACCGCTTCGTAGGTCTTGTCGGCGTCAAGGAGATCGGCCGAGAACTTGGTGGCCTCACCGAAGCACAGTGGCAGCAGGCCGGTCGCCAGCGGGTCGAGGGTGCCGGTGTGACCGCCCTTGGCTGCGGAAAACAGACGGCGCACCTTCTGCAGGGCATCGTTCGAGGTCAGCCCGAGCGGCTTGTCGAGCAAAAGGACGCCATCGACCTGTTGCCAGGTCTTCTTGACTTGCATGAGTGGCTTATTCTTCCGGCGTCTGGTCGCTCAGGGCACTGGCCTGATTGATCAGCAGGGAGAGGCTGGCGCCGCGCTCGATCGAGTTGTCGTAGACGAAATGCAGTTCGGGCAGCGTGTGGATGTGAATCCGTCGCCCCAGTTCGCGGCGCAGGAAACCGGACGCACGCTTGAGGCCGCGTTCGATCTCCTCCAGATGCTCGCTGTTGAGGGTCGCGTAGAAGACCTTGGCGTGGGCGTAGTCCGGCGTCAGTTCGACCGCAGTCAGGCTGATCATGCCGACGCGCGGATCCTTCAGATCGCGGCGAATCAGGTCGGCGAGGTCGCGGCGCACCTGCTCCGCGACCCGATCGCTGCGCTGAAAGCCCTTCTTCTTCATTACAGCGAGCGTGCCACTTCCTGGATTTCGTACACTTCGAGGTGATCGCCTTCCTGGATGTCGTTGTTGTTCCTTAGCGACAGGCCGCATTCGAAGTTGCTGCGGACTTCCTTGACGTCGTCCTTGAAGCGCTTGAGCGAATCGAGTTCGCCATCCCACTGCACCACATTGTTGCGTAGCAGGCGAATGCGGGAATTGCGCTTGACGATGCCTTCGAGCACGTAGCAGCCGGCGATCGCGCCAACCTTGGAGACGTGGAAGACCTGGCGGATCTCGACCATGCCGGTGATCTGCTCGCGCTTCTCGGGCGAGAGCATGCCGGAAAGCGCGGCTTTCACCTCGTCGACCGCGTCATAGATCACGTTGTAGTAACGGATATCGACGCCGAAGGTTTCGGCCAGCTTGCGTGAGTTGGCATCGGCACGGGTGTTGAAGCCGATGATGACCGCACCCGAAGCCTGCGCCAGATTGACGTCGGATTCGCTGATGCCGCCGACTGCACCATGGATGATCTGGACCCGCACTTCTTCGTTCGACAGCTTGGCCAGTGTCTGGACCAACGCTTCCTGCGAACCCTGGACGTCGGCCTTGACGATGAGAGGCAGGGTCTTGACCTCGCCCTCCTTCATCTGCTCGAACATGTTCTCGAGCTTGGCCGCCTGCTGCTTGGCCAGCTTGACGTCACGGAACTTGCCCTGGCGGAAGAGCGCGATCTCCCGCGCCTTCTTCTCGTCGGCAAGCACGATGGCTTCTTCGCCGGCCGCCGGCACATCCGACAGGCCGAGGATTTCGACGGGAATCGAGGGACCGGCTTCGTTGATCGGCTTGCCGTTTTCGTCGAGCATGGCGCGCACGCGCCCGGAGACCTGGCCGGCCAGCACGACATCGCCACGCTTGAGCGTACCCGAGAGCACCAGCATGGTCGCCACCGCGCCACGACCCTTGTCGAGGCGCGCCTCGATGATCAGACCCTTGGCCGGCGCGTCCTTCTGAGCCTTCAGTTCAAGGACTTCGGCCTGCAGCAGCACCTGCTCGAGCAGTTCGTCGATACCGGTGCCCTTCTTGGCCGAAACCGCCACGAAGGGAGAATCGCCACCGTACTCTTCGGGAATGACGCCTTCGGCGACCAGTTCCTGCTTGACACGGTCCGGATTGGCATCCGGCTTGTCCATCTTGTTGATCGCCACGACCAGCGGCACCCCGGCCGCCTTGGCATGGTGGATCGCTTCCTTGGTCTGCGGCATCACGCCGTCGTCCGCCGCCACCACCAGGATGACGATGTCGGTCGCCTTGGCGCCACGGGCACGCATCGCCGTGAAAGCCTCGTGACCCGGGGTGTCGAGGAAGGTGAGCATGCCACGGTCGGTTTCGACGTGGTAGGCACCGATGTGCTGGGTAATGCCGCCGGCTTCGCCGGCCGCCACCTTGGCGCGCCGGATGTAGTCGAGCAGCGAGGTCTTGCCGTGGTCGACGTGGCCCATGACGGTAACCACCGGCGCCCGCGGCTCGAGCGGCACATCCTTGTGCTCGGGAGAGTCCTCGACGAGGAAGGCATCCGGGTCGTCCAGTTTGGCGGCAAATGCCTTGTGGCCCATTTCCTCGACCACGATCATGGCCGTTTCCTGGTCCAGCACCTGGTTGATGGTGACCATCGAACCCATCTTCATCATGACCTTGATGACTTCGATGGCCTTGACCGCCATCTTGTGGGCCAGGTCCGACACCGAGATGGTTTCGGGAATGTGGATCTCGCGAACGATGATTTCGGTCGGCGCCTGGAAGCTGCCCTGGCCGTCGTCGGACGCGTGGCCGTGCTTCTTGTGACCGTGTCGCCCGCTTTTCCATGAGCCGCCAGGATCGGCCGAGCGCGTTTTGATGCCCGGCTTCTTGCGGCCATCGTCGGCGCGTGCGTTGCCGCCCTTCTTGGCGTCCTTGCCCGGCGCATCTGGCTTCTTGTGCAGCGTACCCTTCTCGACCGGCGCGGGCTGGGTCTTGGCCTGTGTCTCGGCCTGCTGCCGTGCCTGCTCGGCGACCTTGGCCGCCTCGGCTGCCGCTTCGGCCTGCTGGCGCATGCGAACCAGTTCGGCTTCGCGTGCCTGCTTGTCCTTGATTTCCTGTTCCTGAATCTGGCGCAACTGGCTGTAACGGCGATCCTGTTCCTCGCGCGCTTTCAGTTCTTCCTGGCCGATGACCGAAGCGCGTGTAACGGTGCGCTTCGCGGACTTTGCCCCCGGCGCAACGGCCACCTCGGCCTCGACTACAACCTGTGCTTCGACGACGGACTCGACGACCGGCTCAACCACGGGCTCGACGACCGGCTCGACCACCGCTTCGACGACGGGCTCGATTTCCGGCACTGCGGCCGGAACTTCGACCGGCAACTCGGCAACGGCCTCCGGGGCATGCTCCCCGGCTTCCCGCTTGACGAGAACGCGCTTCTTGCGCACCTCGACCTGAACGGTCCGGGCGCGCCCGTGCGAATCGGTCGCCTTGATTTCCGATGTCTGCTTGCGGGTCAGCGTGATCTTGGTCTTCGACTCGTCACCATGCGCCCGGCGCAGGTATTCAAGCAACCGGGACTTGTCCTGGTCGGTCAGCGCATCGGCGCCGGCCTGCTTGCCGACACCGGCCTTGCCCAATTGCTCGAGCAGGGCCGCTTCCGGCATCTTGAGTTCAACGGCGAATTGCGAAACAGTTGTTGCAGTCATACTTGCTACCCTCCCGCTCACTCAAACCAGTGAGCACGCGCCTTCAGAATGGTTTCCTTGGCACGCTCTTCATCAATGCCGGTCATTTCGACGAGTTCATCCACTGCCAGTTCGGCGAGATCCTCGCGGTTCTTGATACCCTTGCCAGCCAGCTGTGCAGCCAGTTCACGGGTCATGCCTTCCAGATTGAGCAGATCGTCGGCGACGCCTTCGAGTTGCTCCTCGGTGACGATGGCTTCGGTCAGCAGCACATTCCTTGCGCGGTTGCGCAGTTCGGTGACGATTTCCTCGTCCAGCCCCTCGATCTCCATCATCTCGGCTAGCGGCACGTAGGCGACTTCTTCCAGCGACGAGAAGCCTTCCTCGATCAGCAGGTCAGCCAGTTCTTCGTCGATATCCAGTTTTTCCATGAAAGTCACGCGAGTCACCGCGTACTCGGCTTCGGAACGCTTGGCCGATTCGTCCTGGGTCATCAGGTTGATGGTCCAGCCGGTCAGTTCGGAGGCCAAGCGCACATTCTGCCCGTTGCGGCCAATGGCAATGGCGAGGTTGTCTTCGTCGACGACGACATCCATCGCATGCTTCTCCTCATCGACGACGATGGACGAGACCTCGGCCGGCGCCAGCGCGCCGATCACGAACTGCGCCGGGTCGGCGGACCAGAGTACGATGTCGATATTCTCGCCGCCGATCTCGTTGCGCACCGCCGTCACGCGGGAGCCGCGCAGGCCGACGCAGGTGCCGATCGGATCGACCCGCGGGTCATTGGACTTGACGGCGATTTTGGCACGCAGTCCTGGGTCGCGGGCACAGGCCTTCAGCTCCATGAGGCCGTCGGAAATTTCCGGCACTTCCATGTCGAACAGGCGGATGATGAATTCCGGCGCGGTGCGCGACAGGATGATCTGCGGGCCACGCGCATTGCGGTCGATGCGCAGCAGGTAGGCGCGGACGCGGTCGCCGATGCGCAGGTTTTCCTTGGGAATCATCTGGTCACGAGGTAGCAGGGCCTCGATCTTGCCAGCTTCGACAATCGCATTGCCGCGCTCCATGCGCTTGATCGTCCCGTAGACGACGTGCTCCTTGCGGTCCAGGAAGTCAGCCAGAATCTGCTCGCGCTCGGCATCACGGATTTTCTGGAGGATCACCTGCTTGGCGGCCTGGGCACCGATGCGCCCGAAATCGATCGGCTCCAGCGGCTCCTCGAGCGAGTCGCCCGGCTCGACTTCCGGGTCGTCCTTCTGCGCTTCGGATAGCGGCACTTCGAGGTACTCGTTGACGTATTCGTTGTCCGGCACGACCTGCCAGCGCCGGAAGGTCTCGAATTCACCCGTCTCGCGATCGACGGAAACACGCACGTCGGCCTCGTCATGGATACGCTTCTTGGTCGCCGAGGCGAGCGCCAGTTCGAGGGCGCCAAAGACGATGTCCTTGCTGACGTTCTTTTCGCGGGCCAGTGCATCGACCAGCAGCAACATTTCACGGCTCATGGGCTAAAACCTCCTGGGCATTCAGTCGAATCGGGGCACCAGACGTGCCTTTTCGATGTTATTGAATTCGAGTTCCACATCATCCTTTTCGAGGCGCAGGATGACCCTGCCCTCCTTGAGGCCAAGCAGTTCGCCCTGGAAGTTGCGGCGACCGGCCTGCGGAATACGCACCTTGATCTGGATATCCTGGCCGGCGAAGCGCTCGAAATCGGCAGGCTTCTTGACCACCCGATCGAGGCCCGGCGAGGATATCTCGAGTCGGTCGAAATCGACGTTCTCGACTTCGAAGACCCGCGTCAGCTGGTTGGACACCTTGGCACAGTCCTCGACATCGACGCCGGTCTCCTTGCCAGGCGCGTCGATGAAGACGCGAATTGTACGGCCGCGCGGCGACATCTCGACATCGACGAGTTCATAACCAAGACCGACCACGGTCGTTTCAAGCAGCGTGTTTAAATCCATAACCACAAATAAAAAATGGGCGAAACGCCCATCTCACAAAAAAGATGCCCGCCAGAAATGGCGAGAGGAACAAACCCGTGAATTATAACGAGTTTATTCCCCCCAGTAAATCAATCTGCCGGACTTTAAGCAGTTTCCGGGGCCGTCTCCGCCGGCTTGATCATTTTGTCCAGCTCGCGCACCAAGCCTTTGACTTCGGCCTCATTCAGTTCGTAGACGCGGCCACGTTTCAACTGGGGTGGTAGGCTGAACGGACCATAGCGCACCCTGATCAGGCGGCTGACCGTACACCCGACCGCCTCGAACATGCGGCGCACCTCACGGTTGCGCCCCTCGAACAGGGTGACGCGGTACCAGTGGTTGGCGCCCTCCCCCCCGGCCTCCGACAGACTCGAGAAGGCCGCCGGACCGTCTTCCAGTTCGATTCCGCTCAGCAACTGCTGCTGGGACTCCAGCGTCAGCTCGCCAAGGACCCGAACCGCATAGTCGCGCACCAGTTCGGAACTCGGGTGGGTCAGCTTGTTGGCCAGTTCTCCCGAGGTGGTGAACAGCAGCAGGCCCGAGGTGTTGAAATCAAGGCGTCCGACGGCGATCCAGCGGCCGCCGCGAATACGCGGCAAGGCGTTGAACACCGAAGGCCGCCCCTCGGGGTCGTCACGCGAGACGATCTCGCCCTCCGGCTTGTGGTACATGACCACGCGCGGTGTCTTGGTCGTGGTGAAGCGCACATTGACCAGACGGCCGCCGATCTTGATCTTGTCGGTCGGCACCACGCTCTGGCCAAGATGGGCGGTCACCCCGTTCACGCTGATGC
>ERZ724517.351-NODE-351-length-28716-cov-18.601479_pt1 | contig 28716 bp, 28 predicted proteins | sample MGYA00376050_ERZ724517 | MGnify/ENA primary metagenome ERZ724517 (study PRJEB28724, sample SAMN07190886) | activated sludge metagenome | isolation source: activated sludge of sewage treatment plant in Hong Hong | place: USA: Christiansburg, Virginia | collected... | reverse complement strand
TATAAGTTATTATTCGATATGCTTTTACTGAAGTCATGTATAAATAATTGAGGGCTGCAATATGCAACAATTTTTTTTATTGCTTCATCTGAGATTCAGGCTTTGAATGGAGCGTCGCCGTCAACAGTTGAATAAAGTTTTGCTGCTGGTAAAATAATATTTTACAACATTGTAATAATTAACTGCAATTGTGTACGTATATTGTACAAAAATTTATTGATATGGAATCATTATTTGGATTTTGGTGGCTGTTTGTACTAGCCTTCATTGTTTTTAGTGGTTTGGTTACCGTTAATCAAGGTACCATTGCTGTAATTACAATGTTTGGTAAATATCAACGTGTTTTATTGCCAGGCTTGCGTTTTAAAATTCCTATTGTTGAACAAATTTATAAACGTGTAAGCATTCAAAATAGGAGTGTTGAATTGGAGTTTCAAGCTGTAACAATTGACCAGGCAAATGTGTACTTTAAAAGTATGTTGTTGTACAGCGTACAAAACAGCGATGAAGAAACCATTAAAAAAGTAGCCTTTAAATTTATTAGTGATAAAGATTTAATGCAAGCTTTAATACGTACTGTTGAAGGTAGTATTAGAGCTTTTGTGGCAACAAAAAGACAAGCAGAAATTTTAACGGCTAGAAGAGAAATTGTTGACTTTGTAAAAGAACAAATTGACCATAGCTTAGAAGAGTGGGGTTACCATTTACAAGATTTACAAATTAACGATATTACGTTTGACCAAGCTATTATGGATAGCATGAGTAAAGTTGTGGCAAGTAATAATTTGAAAGCTGCTGCAGAAAATGAAGGTCAGGCTTTGTTGATTACTAAAACAAAATCAGCAGAGGCTGAAGGTAATGCCATTAAAATTTCGGCTGAAGCTGAAAAAGAAGCTGCTCGTTTACGTGGACAAGGTGTGGCTTTGTTTAGAGAAGAAGTTGCTCGTGGTATGACGCAAGCTGCTGAACAAATGAAAGAAGCCAATTTAGATACCAATGTAATTTTGTTTAGTATGTGGACCGAAGCCATTAAAAACTTTGCCGAATATGGCAAAGGCAATGTAATTTTCTTAGATGGTAGTAGCGAAGGCATGGATAAAACCATGAAACAAATTATGGGCATTTTAAAAATGAAAGAAAATAAGTAATTGTATAAACTTTTATTTTAAAGGCTTGCCAATATTGGCAAGCCTTTATTTTTTTAGATATACTAAATTGTGTAAAAGGTTTCACAAAATGTTCATGTGTTACAATTTTATTCACAGCCTTACTGTTCTTTTGTGTAAGTAATTACTTTAGCTACACTTCAAATTAAAAATCTATGTTTTATTTATTGCAAGTTGCAGCAAATGTTGCTGATACAGTAAACAAAGTACAAGCCGGAGCAAATGTTGTTGCTGAAAAGATATCGATGATAGATTTATTAAGCAAAGGAGGATGGATTATGTATCCTTTGTATTTGCTTTTTGCAGCAGCCATTTTTGTTTTTGCTGAAAGATTTATTGCTATACGAAAAGCTGGTAAAATTGAAGATAATTTTATGAGCATTATTCGTGATAACATTATTACTGGCAATATTTCGGCTGCAAGAAGTTTGGCAAAAAATACCAATAACCCTGTTGCAAAAATGATTGATAAAGGGTTGCAACGTATTGGCAAACCGATTGATGCCATTGAAAAAAGTATGGAAAACGTAGGTAAGCTTGAAGTGTATAAAATGGAACGCAACACATCCATCTTATCAATTATTGCAGGTATTGCACCCATGTTTGGTTTCTTAGGAACCATTGTTGGTATGATTCAATTGTTTTATAACATTAATAATAGTGGGTTCGAATTAAATACCATTGCTGGCGGTATTTATGTAAAAATGGTTACAAGTGGTAGTGGTTTAATTGTAGGATTATTGGCATATATTGGATATAGTTTTTTAAGTACACAAATAGATAAAACTGTGTACAAAATGGAAGCTGCAAGTGCCGAGTTTATTGATATTTTACAAGAGCCAACGAAGTAAAGTTTTAAACGTTTAGTAAGTTCAAAACGGCAATGTTTTGTTTTCAGCTTTTTCAACGTAGTCAATTTTTTAAACTTATATAATGAACATAAGAAAGAAATTAAGAGATAAGCCCGATTTACATACAGGTGCATTGAATGATATTTTGTTCATTCTCTTATTGTTCTTTTTAATTGTATCTACTTTGGCAAATCCAAATGTGGTAAAAGTGAACAACCCAAAGGGCAAAAGCGATACACAAGCCAAACAAAATATTGTTGTAAGTATTGATAAAGAAAATAAAATTTATTTAGGTCAAACTTGGATACCAGAAACATCTTTAGACTCTGTTGTAAAAGCAGAAGTTGATAAAATAAAAGTTTTTATAGATACTCCATCGGTTGTAATAAATGCCGATACAATTTCATTTACAGGAAGCTTCTTTAAAATTATGGGAGCTGCAAAAAAAGCTGGTGCAAAAGTAGTTGCCAATGTTAAGAATTAATTTTTTGTACCCAACTGTAGAATAATTATTTGGCTTTTGTGGCGTCGCACACTTGTACTTTTCGTTCAACCCTGAACTTTCTAACCCACACAATTCGAAATCACAACGTAGAGCAACTTTGTGTCTTCGTGCCTTTGTGGTTCAATAGTAAACTTTTCGAAATTAAATCACTGTGTTGCTTTGTGTCTTCGTGTCGTTATGGTTCTAAATTCTATCTATTAATTACATCTGCAACAATCATTCTATTTTTACCTTGCATGTCTTTTTTTAATTCAGCTCTATAACCAAATTCTTCAAATAAAGAAATGGTTTCGTTACCCAAGGCTTCATTAATTTCTACAAATATTTTTCCATTTATAGTTAAATGTGTTTTACCAAATGCAGCAATTTTTCTATAAAAAACAAGAGCATCATCGTCTGCTACAAACAAAGCAATATGTGGTTCGTTTGCAACTACATTGGGTTGCATATTGATTATTTCACTTTGTTTAATGTAAGGCGGATTGCTAACAATAATATCAAAAATACCAAGTTCGTTCCAATTGGTTTCGTCTAAAAAATTCAATTGGTTTAACTCAATTTCAACATTTAATTCAGCAGCATTTTTTTTAGCAACTACAAGTGCATCTTCACTTACGTCAATAGTAACAATAGTTGTATGTGGTATTTTTTTCTTTAAAGTAATTGGAATACAGCCAGAGCCTGTACCAATATCCAAAATATTAGAAATTGGATTATTCGTTTTTATAATCAGTTCAATCAACTCTTCAGTTTCTGGTCGTGGAATTAAAACATGTTCATTTACATAAAATTTCATTTCGTAAAACCAAGCTTCTTGCAATACATATTGCACAGGTTTATTTTGTAGCAATGCTGATTTAAAAGTATCAATTGCATGGATTTGCTGTTCAGTTAAAACCAATTGTTTATGGGTAATTCTTCCTAATTTTTTGTATCCTGTAACATGTTCAATTACTAAATCAGCAATATTGTTGGCTTCATCTGTATCGTAAATGTTCTTTAATGCTTCTTGTAATAAATGATATGTTTCTTGAATGGTCATTGCTGCAAAGTAAAACTCATTTCAGTTACTTTTGCAAGCTGTACATAAAATACATGAACATTCACCAAACATATATGCAACGCTGTATTCAATTGGCAAAATTGGGTGCAGGTAATGTTGCACCAAACCCAATGGTTGGTGCAGTGTTGGTATTTAATGAAACCATTATTGGTGAAGGCTATCATGAACAATTTGGACAAGCACATGCTGAGGTAAATTGTTTAAACAATGTTGCTGAAAACTATAAATCACAAATTCAAAATTCTACTTTATACGTTTCCTTAGAACCTTGTGCTCATTTTGGAAAAACACCACCTTGTAGTAATTTAATTATTGAACAGGGAATTAAAAAAGTAGTTGTTGGTTGTAGAGACAGTTACGCAGAAGTTGATGGAAAAGGAATTGAACAATTAAAAGCTGCTGGCATTGAAGTAATTGTAGATGTGTTGAAAGAAGAATGTTTAGAATTGAATAAACGATTTTTTGCTTTTCATACAAAAAAACGTCCATTTATTGTTTTGAAGTTTGCAAAAACTAACAATGGATTTATTGGAAAAACTGTTCCTAGTCCCTGCATAGGAGGGGAAGAAAATAGATTGTTTATTTCCAACTCGTACACCAATAAATTGGTGCATCAATGGCGAAGTGAAGAAGCTGCAATTTTAGTTGGAACGAATACTGCATTAAAAGACAATCCTCAATTAAACAATAGATTGGGCAAAGGCAATCAACCCATTCGTTTGGTAATTGATCAACAATTGAAACTGCCACAATCGTTGCATTTATTCAATCAACAACAACCAACTGTTGTTTTCAATAGAATCAAAAATGATGTTGATAATGCGATTACTTATGTTCAATTGAATGAAGTAACAACTGTGCTTTCACAAATAATGGAATATTGCTATCAACAAAAAATACAAAGTATTTTGGTAGAAGGTGGAGCAGTTTTATTGCAGCATTTTATTGATGAAAACTTGTGGGATGAAGCAAGAATCATTACCAACGAAAAATTATTGATAGAAGATGGAATTGCTGCTCCAATAATTTCAGGTACACTTCAACAATCAACACATATTTTTGATGATAGGATAGATTATTACACGAATAAATTACATGACTAAAGAGTTGGATTATTTTTTAACCATTGGACAAAATTCTACTGCTGAATTTAAAGATAGAGGGAGCAAATTTATTGCTTATGCTTTTCCTATAGAAACTGTTGATGATTTTAAAAAGCAGTTGGCTAATTTAAAAAAAGAGCATCCAAAAGCTGTACACCATTGCTTTGCATATAGAATAGGGTTAGATGGAAATAATTTTAGAGTAAGCGATGATGGTGAACCATCTGGATCTGCAGGCAAACCAATTTTAGGACAATTGGATAGCAAACAAATTACCAATGCTTTAATTGTTGTTGTGCGTTATTTTGGTGGAACATTGTTGGGTGTGCCAGGATTAATCAATGCTTATAAAATGGCTGCATCATTGGTATTACAAACAACAACTGTTATTCAACAACCCATTGAAGTAAATTATGAGTTGCATTTTGATTATACAAAAATGAACGATGTAATGATGATTGTTAAGCAATGCAACTGTACAATCTTGAACCAAGAAACACAATTGTTTTGCATATTAAAAATGGGTATCCCAAAAGCAAGGGTTGAAGAAACTTTGTATCGCTTAAAAGAATTACTTACAGTTGATGTACTTAAACTAAAGTAAAGTTTACGCCTTTCCTGTTATTTTATATACCCAATAACCCACCATTTCTTTTAGCACATAAGGCCATTCGGCCAATACTTGAATTTTAGGAATACAGTAATTGTCCCAACTGATGCGTCCTTCAACTGCATCAAACCCTGCTGGATGTTCAACAACATCTAAACCTGCTTTTTTAAAAGTAGCCATAGAACGTTTCATGTGTATAGCAGATGTAATTAAAACGTAGGGTCCTTTAATGTGTAATGAATCAACAAAACGTTTGGCTTCTAAAGCACTTTCATAGGTATTTTTCGAAAATTTTTCAACAATTAAATTGCTATCTGCAATGCCTTGTTTAGGAAATTCTTTAAATAAAAAATCGGCTTCTTTGGGTTTGTTTTGTAATAAACTTCCATCGCCACCACTAATTAAAATTTTCTTAATTGTACCCATGTGGTACAGTTTACAGGTTTGTAAAAATCTATCGGATGTAGGTGCAAAAAATAAGTTTCCATGTTTATCGCTTTTCGTCATGCCACCTAAAACAATACCCAATTCGTATTGTTGTTTGTGTTCAATTGTTGCAGCTTTTGGTTGCCAAGCCAACACAGAAATATTGTACAACCAATAATTGCTAAACACAATGAAAATGGCAATGGCAGCAATTAAAAAACGCTTTTTTACAATGGGCTTTTTCAACTTCCAATACAGTAGCAAACAAATAACAATCCAATAAAATGGTTGTAATAAAAACAATAGTATTTTAGAAAAAATGAAAAACATATTTAGTAATAGAGTTGTTTAGTTTGGGGTTAAACTTATAAATAGTAAAATTGATTGCTAATTTTCAAATGTACCAATCATTGTTAAAGTATTATTGAAACTTCCAACTATACAACACCCAATTAAATAACTATTTGAATCTTTCGCTCACCACTAAATCTTTGCTTCCTGCTGTATAGGTATAAAAACCTTCGCCACTTTTTGCACCCAATTTGCCCGCAGTAACCATGTTTACCAATAACGGACAAGGAGCATATTTTGTATTGCCATAACCCGTGTACAATACATTTAAAATACTTAAACAAACATCTAAACCAATAAAATCTGCTAACTGTAATGGTCCCATTGGGTGTGCCATTCCTAGTTTCATAATGGTATCAATTTCTTCAACACCTGCAATGCCTTCATACAAACTAATGATGGCTTCATTAATCATGGGCATTAAAATTTTATTGGCAATAAAACCAGGGTAATCATTTACAACACATGGCACTTTACCCAATTGTTTACTCAATGCAACAATGGTTTCACTCACTGTTTTGGTAGTAGCATAACCATTAATAATTTCAACCAATTTCATTACTGGAACTGGGTTCATAAAGTGCATACCAATTACCAACTGTGGGCGTTTGGTTGCAGCAGCAATTTTTGTAATTGAAATAGAAGATGTGTTACTGGCTAAAATGCAATGTGCAGGAGCAGATTCATCTATTTGCTTAAATATTTTTAGTTTTAATTCTACATTTTCTGTCGCAGCTTCAACCACTAAATCGGCATTACTTACGCCCGTTTCAATTGAAGTAACTGTAGTAAGATTTTGTAAAGTTTGTTGCTTTTGTTCTTCTGTTAAAGTTCCTTTTGCAATTTGGCGATCTAAGTTTTTGCCAATAGTTGCAATAGCTTTTTCAAGCTGTGCAGCATTCACGTCTATTAAGTTTACACTAAAACCATTTTGTGCAAATACATGTGCAATACCATTACCCATTGTGCCTGCACCAATTACTGCTATATTTTTCATGCGTTATACTTTTAAAGCAGCAAATGTAAACCTTACAACTGTTAGCATGAGTTTTAACATAAAAAAAGTTGGAATTTTTTGTTCCAACTTTTTTACTGCTATTTTTTCTTTTTTTTGTAATCTCCTCGTTTCCAACTTTTAATAAAATCGGCCCAAGCCAATGGATTTAAAATATTCATTGGAGGTACTTGGCCAGCGTAATAATATTTATTAGCTTGTTGTCTCATTTGATAGTTTACAGCTTCACGTCCATCTGCAGGTAAACTATTAATTAATATTCTGCGTTTGGCTTCATCGGTATTTTGTCGTGCAATTTCATACGCATCATCTGGAATTGTAGAGTTTACAAAATCTCTTTCAAATTGTGCCCTTGTTGGTCGAGGTTTTAAAATAGTGGCAGGTAAATACGCTGTGTCGTTAATCATTAATTGAATAACGCTGTATTGATTTTCTTTTAAATTGCTAGGAATATCAATTGTTCTGTCTTTAAATCCAATACAAGAGAAAGTAATTTTATCGCCTTTCAGTACAACAATACTAAAAACTCCATCAGGATTGGTTAAAGTTCCTCTGCCTTTATTTTCAACAATAATACTTGCACTAGGTATGGCTCTTAGGCTATCTGCTGTCATCACTACACCATACAATTGTACAATAGAATCGTTAGATGCAGGCTGTGCTTGTGCTTTAGCCATATAGCCAATGCATAAAAAACAACAAATTAAATATTTTAGTAAACCTTTCGTCATGTTTGTAGTTCAGAAAATTGATTAAAAATTGAATATAGTTTACCAACTAAGTAATGTATAAATTGATAGATATACTTTTTCTCAAAAATACATATCTCATTTCAAAATATTTCCATATTCAAAACCAGCTATTGTAAATCAAAACAAAGTAAACCATCTAATGGTTTAACTTTGCCATTCCTTTTCTTTTTTAACAAAAACTTTCAGTAATATGACAGAATCAGATATTTTAAAAGCATTGAGCAATGTGCAAGAACCCGATTTAGGAAAAGATTTAGTAACCCTAAACATGATTCAAGATATTGTAATAGATGGCAATCATGTAGCTTTTACCATTGTACTTACAACTCCTGCTTGTCCGATGAAAGATATGATGCGTACAGCAAGTGAAAATGCAATTAAAATTTTAGTTAATAAAGAAGCCATCATTCAAGTAAATTTTACTGCCAATACAACTAGTAAACGTTTGGCTGGCGATAAAATTTTAAGTGGGGTAAAAAACATTATTGCTGTAGTAAGTGGTAAAGGAGGTGTTGGAAAAAGTACAGTGAGTGCAAATTTAGCATTGGCTTTGGCAGAAGGTGGTGCAAGCGTTGGATTAATGGATGCAGATATTTATGGTCCTAGTGTACCCATTATGTTTGGTGTACGAGGAGAAAGACCAATGATGAAAGATGTTGATGGTAAAGGTGTAATTATACCTTTAAATAAATATGGAATAAAGTTAATGAGTATTGGTTTATTGGTGGACGAAAAAAATGCAGTTGTTTGGCGTGGACCCATGGCTAGCAGTGCCATTAAACAATTTGTAACCGATGTTGAATGGGGCAACTTAGATTATTTAATAATTGATATGCCACCGGGTACTGGCGATATTCATTTAACCTTAATGCAAACCGTTCCTGTAACTGGTGTTGTAATTGTAACTACTCCACAAAATGTTGCATTGGCCGATGCCAGAAAAGGAATTGCCATGTTTGGTCAGGCTCAAATTAATGTGCCCATCATTGGGTTGGTAGAAAATATGGCTTACTTTACACCTGCCGAATTGCCCAACAATAGATATTATTTGTTTGGAAAAGAAGGTGGAAAATATTTAGCAGATGAATATGATTTAAGTTTCTTGGGTCAAGTGCCATTGGTACAAACCATTAGAGAAGGTGGCGATGAAGGCATACCTGCAATGATTGGTAAAGATGAAATTTCTAAACAAGCATTTAGAGATGTAACTGCACAAGCTGTAAGAAATATTGCTATACGCAATGCCAATGTGCCTAAAACAAAAGAAATAGAAGTGGTTGTTTAAAACAAATATTTTGTGTTATGATAAAATGGATTTTGTTAACCATGTCTTTATTAACTATTAATGTAGCTAATGCTCAGTACAAATATGATGAGAGTGTTGCTGAATTTTTAAGGCAATGTCAAACTTATTCCAATGATATATTAGCCTTAAGCGATAAAGAAATGCTGCTAAATGTATTTGATACTATTTCGGTTGAAAAATCTTTTATTAAAAAACTCAATGCCAACATTGAATATGGGATTACTGTTTATTTGAAAGATGAACAAGAAAAAATAGACATTAAAGTGTACAAAAAAGAGGCAGGTAAATGGAAAGATGTAAAGGCTAAGGTTAGTAACGATTTAGGCTTTCAAACAATTGGTTTTTTTACGGCTTCTGCAACAACAAATTACAATATAATAATTAAGAGAAAGAAGCGTACTTCTCAGAAGTCATTCAATTATTATTTCTTAGAATTTTATGCCAATTATGAACAATAATATACTTTGAAAGTTGTATAAAAAAACTCCATTTATCAAACACTTTGATAAATGGAGTTTTTTCTTTTAATACATTTACAGCATGTACAATTTACCTTACTTTAAAGAAAATAATCCCAAAGCAGTAATTGAATTTATTCTACAACATTCATTTGCAATAATTACAGGAGTTAATAAGAATAATGAACCAGTTGCAACCCAATTGCCTTTTTTAATTAAAGAAAGAAATGGCGATTTATATTTACAAGCTCATATTATGCGTAATACGCAACACCATAAAGCTTTTGAAAATAATGCCAATGTGTTGGTAGTTTTTACAAGTCCACATTGTTATATAAGTGCAAGTTGGTATACCAATCAACAACAAGCCAGCACATGGAATTATATGGCTGTACACGCAAGTGGAATTTTACAATTTTTAGGTGATGATGCTTTGTTAAATATGTTAGATGAACTTACTACGAAATTTGAAAACAATGAAGCTTCGCCTGCATCGTACAATCAATTGCCAAAAGAGTATGTTCAAAGTTTAAGTAAAGCAATTGTGGCATTTGAAGTAAAAGTTACCGCTTTAGAACATGTGTTTAAATTAAGCCAAAATAAAGATGCAGTAACTTATCAAAACATCATTGAACAACTAAACAATGGCAATACCAATGAACAATTTATTGCAGGGGAAATGAAAAAAAGACAAGAACAGTTATTTACTTAATTCAATTGTGGGTCTAAAGGATAGTGAATCATTTGGCTGTATTCGCCACCTAAATCTTTTAATGCATCTTTCCAAGTTTCATCTATATTTTTATTAAATACCAAGCGTTTTGTGGCATCTCTCGTTATCCAACTTTTGGTTTCCAATTCTTCTTCAAGTTGCCCCTCTGTCCAATTACTATAACCAATAAAAAAACGAAGATCATTGGGTGTAATTAAACCATCTTTAATTAGGTTCACTACCAATTCAAAATCTCCACCCCAATAAATTCCATCTCTAATTTCCATTCCATCTTCAATTAAATCGGGCCTTGTATGTAAAAAATGTAAAGTATCTTTTTGTACAGGACCACCATAAAATAAGGGGAAGTTAAATCCTTCTAAATCGGTAACTAAATGATGCAAGTCTTGATCGTATAATTTATTGAGAACAAAGCCAAGGCTTCCATCAATTTGATGTTCACAAACTAATACGATAGATCTTTTAAAATTGGGGTCTTTTAAAAATGGGTCTGAAATAAGCAATAAACCAGGATGTATTTCAATCATACTGAAAATTAAGTATTTACTAAATATCTTAAAAAAATAGTTATTCAATGCAAGTTAAAGGCTTGATAAATTGCTACAATCTATGTATACAACTTTATTAGCTGCTTATATTTGTTACAATGAAGAAAACTTTACCCATTATTGTTGTATTAATTACGCTTTCATTGTTAGGTTTAATTGCCTTACAAGCTTCGTGGTTAAAAAACTTATTAGAAGTAAGGCAATCTCAATTGCTGAATAAAGTAAAAGATGCCACTACTTTAGTAGCAAACGATTTAAGTAAAGCTGCTTTTAGTGGGCCAACCATTCGTTTGCCAAGAAGGCAACCTAAAGTACATGCAGCAGAATTGGCATTTAAAATATTACGTCCTGTAAGCATAGAAGATAAATTTACCAAGCAAGAAATTTTTGCCAAATTGAAACATGCTTTTGATGCAGAAGAGTTAAAGCACATGAAATTTGAATTTGCTATAACCAATAGCGAAGGCGATTATGAAATGCAATCTACCAATTACGAAAAAGAGTTTTACGATACCATTGCCAATAAAAGAATTGTAAATTTTATTTTGCCAGAATCGGGATCAGACTTTGATGGCATTGCACAAGCCGAACAAATGATTGTAATTGTACCCAATTTTAAAGATCAAGTTTGGCACAGTTTACAATGGATAATTGTAGGAGCAGCATTTTTTATGTTGATCATTTTTGCTGCATTTTTTGTTACACTAAAAAGCTTGTTCAATCAAAAAAAATTGAGTGAAATTAAGAGTGATTTTATTAACAATATGACCCATGAGTTTAAAACTCCATTGGCTACTATTTCTTTAGCAGTAGATGCACTAAGAAATGAAAAAGTTATTGGCAATGCCGAAAAAATGAATTACTTCAGTGGCATGATTAAGGAAGAGAACAAACGTATGAATAAGCATGTAGAAACCATACTACAAGCTGCTTTAATGGAAAAACAAGAGCTGCAATTAAACTTAACTTCAATAGCAGTGAATAAAATGTTGCAAAATGTAATCAATGCGTATGAGTTACAGTTGCAAGAAAAAAATGCAAAAGTAGAAGTAGATTTTTTAGCCAAGAAAGATGAAGTGATGGCTGATGAAATTCACTTCAAAAATTTACTGTCTAACTTAATAGACAATGCCATTAAATATTCAAAAGAAAACTTGCATTTAAAGTTTACTACTTATAACAACAACAAAAATGTTTTTATAAAAATTGAAGACAATGGAATAGGTATGGATAAAGAAAGTGTGAAACGAATTTTTGAAAAATTTTATAGAGCTCATACAGGCAATGTTCACAATGTTAAAGGATTTGGTTTGGGTATGAGTTATGTTAAAACAGTAATTGATGCACACAAAGGCAGAATAAGAGTTGAAAGCACTTTAGGAAAAGGAAGTTGTTTTACTGTAGAGCTGCCATTGAAAAAATAATGGTTATTAATATTCCATTTTTCTAAGTTTAGGGGCTTTAAACCAAGTAATTATTACAACTAAAAGCGTCATAGCTCCACCGAAAATAACAGATGGACGCAAGCCCATTAACCTCGATGCTATGCCACTTTCCATCATGCCCAATTCGTTGCTACTATTAATAAACATCGAGTTTACAGACGAAACTCTACCACGCATTTCATCGGGTGTGGTTAATTGTAAAATAGTGCCACGTACCATTACACTTATGCCATCGCACATGCCACTTATGAGTAATGCAATAAATGAAATGGCATAAAAAGTAGATAACCCAAAAACAATTATACAAATTCCAAAACCTGCAACAGCCATCATCATTCTTTGTCCCTGTTTTTTACGCATTGGAAATAAAGTAAGTAAAACAATTACAATCATAGAACCCATGTCTGTAGCTGCATTCAACCATCCAAAACCAATGGGGCCAACAGCCAATACTTTACTTGCAAACTCTGGCATTAGTGCAACTGCACCACCAAACAATACAGCAAATAAATCCAATGAAATTGCTCCCAACATTATTTTATGAGTTAATACAAAACGCAAACCTTCCTTCACACTTTGCCACGCGTTGGTGGTATGTTTAATGGCAAGAACAGGTTTTTTTGTGAGTGTAGAAATAACCAATGTTGCCATTGATATTGAGCAAAGAATTACGATAAACGTATTGTGTATACCAATGCCAGCAATTAAAAAGCCAGCACTTGCATGTCCTACAATGGATGCAATTAACCAAGTGGAAGAACTAATATTGGCAGCAAATTGTAAAATATTTCTGGGTACCAATTGTGCAACAATGGCATTGGAAGTTGGCCCTACAAATGCACGAATAATGCCTGTAACAAATATGATGGCATAAAAACAATACTCTTGTGAAGTAATAGAAAGATGTTGATTAAAATATTGGGCTGTAAGCATTACCAACGCCATTGCACAAACTGTATAAGCCATCATGCCTCTTAGTAAAATTGTTTTCTTATCTGTTTTATCAATGATGTGCCCTGCATATAAAGCCAAACTAAACACAGGAATAAATTCTGATAAACCAATTAAACCAATGGCAAATGAACTTTGTGTAAGCTGAAAAAGTTTGTAAGCAACTACTGTTGAAACCATTCTTAACGACATAATAAATAAGAAACGAGCCGAAATATATCGCCTAAATTCTGGTTCTTTTAAAGGGGAAAGTCCTTCGTTTTTAATAAGTTTAGGCATGTAAACGTATTCTTATTTATGGAAGTGTAAAGTAATGCTGACCATTGTCTAAATCTTTTTCTAAAGCATCCAATACCACTTTTAAATGTTGTTCGTTGCCTAAAAAATCTGCATTGCTGGCATCAATAAAAATGGTTTTTATATTGTGTTGTTTTATGTAACTGGTATATGTTTCTTGTAGGTTAAACAAGTATTCATCTGGAATTTGTTGTTCATATACACGGTTTCTTTTTTTAATATTTGCTTGCAGTTTTTGTACAGGGGCATGCAAGTAAATAAGTATATCTGGAAAAACCAATTGTTGATGAATGATATCGAATAATTTTTGATACAACCTAAACTCTTCATCCGGTAAAGTAACTTTTGCAAACAACAAGCATTTAGTAAACAAGTAATCCGATACAGTAACAGTTTGAAACAAATCTTTAGTATGAACCATATCTTTCAACTGCTTATACCTTTCTGCCATAAAAAATAATTCTACTGGAAAAGCGTATTGTTGTTGGTTTTCGTAAAATTTCGTTAGAAAAGGGTTTTCGGCAAATTCTTCTAAAATTATTCTTGCATTAAAATGCTTGGCCAGTAAATTGGTTAATGTTGTTTTTCCTGCTCCAATATTGCCTTCTACAGTTATAAATTGATGGTTCATACAATGCGTCAAAATTAAAAGACACAAGCTTGAGTACAGTTAAATCTTTTGCACATTTAAATTGTCTTTACATTGCTGTAATAAAGTTGAAATTGTTTTTTTTTCAACAGGATGTATTAGGTTGGGTGCAATTTCTGCCAAAGGCAATAAAGCAAATCGTCTATTGGGCAGTTGAGGATGTGGCAAATGCAAAAGTTCTGAATGAATTATCAAATCATCAATCAATAAAATGTCTAAATCAATGGTTCTTGGACCCATTTTAACCATTCTTTTTCTGCCCATCGTTTCTTCAATAGCCAACAATTGAAGCATTAGTTTTTCTGGGGATAATTGCGTATTTAATTTTAATATTTGATTGTAAAAATTGGGTTGATCTGTAAAGCCCCAAGCTGCAGTTTCGTAAATAGATGATGTTTGAACAATATTGCCACAAAGCTCTTCAATTTTTTGAGCAGCAGTTTGTAAGTTGCTTTTTCTTTCGCCAATATTTCCACCAATTAATAAATACGCTGTAAAATTATGTTCAGGTTGTTGCTTCATATTATACCTTCTTCAAATTGTATAATTTAAAAATCAAACATATAGAATTTGTTGGTGATTAAATTTCTTTTTCAGTATTCAACTATTCAGATAGATTTGTTTAAGAATTTATATTATGGCAACTAACTACAATCAGTTTAAAGCATTGTTAGCAATAAGTAAAGCTAGCTTATTGGCAATTTTAAAAAATCCTGGCTCATTGTTTTTTAGTTTAGTTTTTCCTTTGGTATTTGTATGGATTTTTGGATCGTTTGGAAGTGGTGGATTGAGCAAGTTTAGAGTAGCCATTGATAAAAATTCGGATACAACCAATGTTTTATATCGTGTACTTCAATCGCTACCCTTGTTAAAAATTGAACACTATGACAATGAGACAAAACAAAAAACTGATTTAGAAAAAGGAAGGCTGGTAGGAGTATTGAAAATTTCTAGTAGTTACGATTCTGCAAAGCAACAACACTTTAATATTGAAATTACAAGTACCAATGCAAGTACGCCAGAGTTAATGCAATTAATTCCAATTTTAGAAAATGTTTCAGCCAAAGTTTTTCCCAATCCAAACTCATTTATTACTATAGAAAAAAATGTGTACAGTGTTAGAACGTACAAACAAATTGATTTTATATTACCCGGACAAATTGGGTTCTCCATTTTATTTTCTACATTATTTGGTATAGCATTTACATTTTATAATTTAAGAGAACAATTGGTGTTGAAACGTTTTTATGCATCGCCAGTAAATAAATTGAACATTTTATTGGGGATTGGTTTTAGCAGATTATTTTTTCAATTAATCAATGTTGTTGTATTAATTATAGTAGGTAAATATTTTTTAGGCTTTACTTTATCGAACGGAATTGTAACGTTTATAGAAATGATATTCCTTTCAATACTATTGTTGTTGGTGCTAATGGGTGTTGCACTTATTTTTTCTAGCATTGTTAAAAGCGATTCAACAATACCATTATTAATAAATTTATTTGCTTTGCCACAAATGCTTTTATCGGGAACATTTTTTTCTATCAGTGTTTTTCCTGAATGGATGCAAACGTTGTGTAAGTTATTGCCACTTACACATTTTAATACAGCCATGCGTAAAATTTCGTTTGAGGGGTTGAGTGTCATTGATACTTGGCAAAACATTGCTGTTATTGGATTGTGGGGTTTTGTGATATATTTATTGGTGTACAAATTTTTTAAGTGGGAATAATTGGTTTGTGCAATTGTCATTTGTTTAAACTGTTACTATGCGATTTATTAAACTAGGTTTATTAAGTGTTTTCTTTCTATTTATAGTTGTTACAGCAATTGGTTTGTTGCTGCCAGCCAATGTTGTTGTAAGCCGTGCAATAGATATTGTTGCACCTAAGGATAGTATATTTTCAAAGGTTTCCGACATCCGTCAGTGGAAAGAATGGGTAACAGGAATGAATATGCCAAGTGTTGTAATTGTAAGTGCTACAGAAGCCAATCTTGCAGGCACTAAAGTACAAATTGTATCAACTAAAAACTATACTGTTCTTTCTACATGGGTTGGTAAGAATGGTACAACACAAGAAAGTATTATTCGTGTATTACAAGATACAAGTTCTCCAAAAGCTGTTGCACAATGGCAATTTACTGAACATTTAAAATGGTATCCTTGGCAACGTTTTGGATCTATGATGAATGAAGCTGTAATGGGCACACAGCTAGAAACGAACTTAGCCAACTTAAGAAAAATATGTGAACAGCATTAATATATGTTGAAATGTTTACATCGGAAAACTAACTTTTCCCATAGCAATATTTGGAATTCCTTTTGTTGGTTCAGTTGAATAATTACAATTTCCACTTACACATTCATTGGCTAAAATTGCAAACAACACAGCTTCTTTTGCGTCAGGATGAACATTTAAAGCTGCTGTTGTTAAAAATGAAATATGGGGTAAAGAAGTTTGCAAATGCTGCATTAATAAAGGGTTGTGCATACCACCACCACTTACAAATACTTTATAATTGTTGCAGTTAATTCCTTTTTGCAATGCAGCTACAATGGTATTGGCAGTAAATTTATTGAGCGTTGCCATTGTATCGTAATGGCTAATTAGAGTGGCGTTGGCTGCTTTCTTTGCTGCTTCAACAAATGCTAAATTAAATAGTTCTGGTCCTGTTGTTTTTGGAAAATTTTGTTTGAAAAATGAATGTTGTTCCAATGCAGTCAATAACTGCTCATCAACATTTCCTTGCATTGCAATTGTTGCATTCTCATCAAAATTTTTTCCTTCAAAGTGTTGTTGTACATAAGCATCCATTAAAGTATTGCCAGGGCCAACATCTGTACTAAACACTTCATGCAATTGCATAGATGCTGCTAAAAAAGTGTAGTTGGCAATTCCACCAATATTTAACAAAACTCTATTTTCTCCTGGCTTCCCAAAAATTAAAAAATCTCCATACACTGCCAATGGAGCACCTTCTCCACCTGCAGCAATATGCTTTTGCCTAAAATCGCTGATGGTAATAATATTTGTTTTTACAGCAATGTGATCTCCATCGCCAATTTGTAAAGTTGCATTTGGGTAAGCGGTTTGTTGGTGTAAAGATTTAGGAGCATGATAAATCGTTTGCCCATGAGATGCAATTAAATCAACTGTTTCGTTGGCTACATTCCATTTTTGTAAACAAACATTTATCATGTTAGCATGTGTACTGCCAATTACTGCATTTAATAAACACAATTTTTCTAAGCTTACTTGTTGTTTAGAAAAAATACTCAACACATCTGCTTTAAACGCTTTTGTATAAGGTACAGTTTCAAATTGCTCAACTGTAATTTTTGTTTGTAAACCATGTTCTTCAACATTGCATAAAGCAATATCTAAACCATCTAACGAAGTGCCACTCATTAAACCAATAATCTTTCTTTCTTTCTTATTGGCAATATTGTATAGTTTGTTTATGCTTGTGTTCATACAGCTTCAATAATTTTTACAATGGTTGAATATATTTTGGCCAACTCGTCTTTTGTAATGCAATAAAGAGGCATAATATATACAGTATTTCCTAAAGGACGAATATATACACCTTCGTTTAATGCTTGCTGTGTAACAGTTGTAGCAATATTGTTCAAGTATTCTTTTTTGCCTACGTTTATTTCAAATGCTAGAATTGTACCCAAAGTTCTAATATTAATTATGCTTGGCTCGTACTGCTTTAATTGTTGTGCAAATTGAATATTTTGTTCTGTAATCCATTCTACAATTGCTATGCTGTTGTTTTGTTGTAGTAAATTAAAACTAGCAATAGCAGCAGTGCAAGCCAACGGATTTGCTGTAAAAGAATGTCCATGAAAAAAAGTTTTCAATTTATCATTGCTAACAAATGCATTGTAAATTTTAAGGCTACAAGCTGTAACACCCAAAGCCATTGTGCCACCAGTTAATCCTTTACTTAAACAAATGATATCTGGTTTTATAGGCATGTATTCGCTGGCAAATAATTTTCCTGTTCTTCCAAAACCTGTCATTACTTCATCGGCAATACAAATAATATTGTGTTGTTGTACGGCTTGTAAAATTGAGTTTAATAAACTGGGTTCGTACATATTCATTCCACCTGCACCTTGCACCAAAGGTTCATAAATAAATGCAGCAATAGAGTTTGCATTGCTTTCAATAGTTTGTAGAGTTTGATGTAGGTTTTCTGGTGTTGGTGTATCAATAAAAATTACTTCGAATAACAAATCTTTAAAAGCCATTGTAAATACACTTCTATCACTCACACTCATTGCACCAAAAGTATCTCCATGATAACTATTGTTAAAGGCCAATATTTTAGTTGGAACAATTTCAGATTTTAGACTTCCGTCAGCTAAGTTTCTTTGATTCCACCAATATTGTATAGCCATTTTCAAAGCAACTTCTGTACTTGTGCTTCCATTATCACTGTAAAATATTTTACTAAAATTGGCTGGTAAAATAGTGAGTAATTTTTCTGCCAACTCCACTGCTGGCTCATGTGTAAATCCTGCAAATATTACTTGCTCTAATTGTAAGGCTTGTTCGTAAATTTTTTGTGCAATATAGGGGTTTGCATGACCATGAATGGTTACCCACCAACTACTAATGGCATCAATGTATTCATTGCCATTATCATCAATTAGTAAACTGCCTTTACCTTGAACAATTGCAATTGGTAGAGGCATATTTTTTTGAACAGTAAATGGATGCCAAATAACTTGTGCATCTCTTTCGGCTAAACTCATACAACAAAAATATATCTATAAACCTTTGAGTTGTTTATTTTTTGCTGTTTGTGTTCTAATCATTGTACCATAATCCCATTTTTTTTCTAGAGCATTTACAGCCATTGCTATTCGTTTGGTTTTGGTTTCTATTGTTTTGGCACTTTCAATCCATTTGCTAAAATAATTTTGATGCCCTTGAGCAAGTGTTTTGAAAAATTGATAAGCCGTTGGTTCATCTTTTAAACAATCAATAAATTGCTCATTCAATAGGTAGCCAACTTTATCTTCTTCAAGTGCAAGAACCACTTGTTCATTTTTTCTTTTCTGAATTTCTTTTCTCAAAATTAGATTTAAGGGTAAAATAAAATTTCCCTCTCCCATTGGAATTAAAGCAATCGCAGCAATAAGTACATCATCAATTTTTCCTTTTACTCGATAACTTTTTTTATAGTTGGGTTTTAGTTGTTGTGCTATTTCAATAGGAATAGCGATATACGTCCACCCAGTTTTTTCACCTTGTTCGTTAAACTTTTGTATAATAGAGTTAAACTGTATCATTGGTTGATTGAATGAATTGTAAATTTCTTTTAATACCCTTGTATTTAGTGCGTTTTAAAGGTGATTCTTTAAAAATTTGTTTAAAACTTTCTTCAGTTAATTCTTCCCATTGTTGGTTGGTGAAATTCAAAATTTCTGGAATTGGTGTAAAGTTTATTTCGTTGGTTGGGCTACTAAATCTGTTCCAAGGGCAAACGTCTTGGCAAGTATCACAACCAAACATCCAATTATCAAACTTGCCTTTCATGTTTTCATTAATCAATGCATCTTTTAGTTCAATTGTATAATAACTAATGCACTTACTTCCATCAATTACTTTATTGGGCAATATTGCATTGGTAGGGCAGTGGTCAATACACTTGGTACAGCTTCCACAAAAATCTTTTGCATAAGCATCATCATATAATAATTCAATATCAACAATAATTGTAGCAATAAAAAAGAATGATCCACTTTGTTTGGTAATTAAATTTCCATTTTTACCAATCCACCCTAATCCACTTTTTATTGCCCAGGCTCTTTCTAAAACAGGAGCACTATCTACAAATCCTCTTCCATCAATACTGCCAATAGTAGCATTCATATTGGCCAACAGCTGCTTTAGTTTAGCCCTAATAATTTCGTGATAATCTTTTCCATACGCATATTTAGCAACTTTGTAATTGTTGTTTTGCTGTTGCTGTTCGGGATAATAGTTTTGTAATAAAGTAATTACACTTTTGGCACCAGGTACAATTTTTTGAGGGTTCACCCTTAAATCAAAATAATTTTCCATGTATTGCATTGTGCCATTGAAGCCTTTATTTAACCAATGTTCCAATCTTCTAGCATCATCATTTAAAAATTCTGCTTTGGCAATACCACAATAATTAAAGCCCAACTCTTGTGCTTGCTGTTTTATATAATTGGTATTAAATGTTATTGTATTAATAATTTCTTTATTTTATTTTTTTTGTAAATACCCTTAATTTTATTACATCTACCAAAACCCAGATACATGAAAAAACTAACTGCTTTTATCCTATTTAGTACGATGTATTTTGTGCATGCCCAAAATGTACGACCCAATATTAAATTTGGAGACATTTCTCCTGCCGATTTTGAAACAAAAGTATATAGTATTGATAGTAATGCACAAGCAGTTGTTTTATTTGATTATGGCAATGCAAAATACGAAGGCAATAATTCGGGGTTTTTTAGTGTAATTTACACGTATCATAAACGCATAAGAATATTAAATAAAAATGCTTTTGATATTGCAACAATTGAAATTCCATTGTACAAAGATTATCAAAATGAAGAACGTATTGAAAAATTGCAAGCTGTAACCTACACCCTGCAAGGCGATAAAGTGGTAACCACTAAATTAGATAAAGGTTCTTTGTTTAAAGACAAAGCCAATAAGTTTCAAACAATACAAAAATTTACTTTTCCAAATTTGCAAGAAGGTTGTATAATAGAATGTAGTTATACAGTAAGTTCTCCTACACCCAGTTCTTTAAGAACTTGGTATTTTCAAAGTGGTCATCCATCGTTGTGGAGTGAATACAATGTACACATTCCTAGTTGGTATGGTTTTGTATCGGCAAAGCAGGGCTATCATAAGTTTTTGGTAGATTCTTCTGGCGTATCTTCTGAACACTATTCTCTTTTTGTTCCTGGAGAGGAAGCGATGGAAAGAGGTTCTGTTTATTCTGGAAATATTCCTACAACACATTCTAAATGGGTAATGAAAGAAGTGCCTGCATTAAAGAATGAAGCCTTTACAACTACATTGAGCAACCATGTGGCTAAAGTATCTTTTCAATTGTCTTCAATTCGATATCCTGGAGGCGATGAAAAACGTTTTGATGGTAATTGGTATAAAGTTTCTAAAGACTTAATGGCAAGAGCCGATTTTGGTGCTGAACTTTTAAAAGAAGCTGATTGGTTGGTAACCGAAGCTCAAAAAATGGTTGGTGGCGAAACCGATGCCTATGCAAAAGCTAAAAAAATATTCATTGCCGTAAGAGATAATTTTACTTGTACCGATTATGATGATTACAGCATGAACGGCACATTGAAAAAAGTATTTCAAGCAAAAAAAGGAAATGTAGCCGAAATTAATTTACTACTCATTGCATTATACAAAGCAGCAGGTTATACCGCACATCCCATAATTTTAAGTACAAGAGAAAATGGGAAGGCTCCTGTTGGTTATCCCATGCTTAATAAATTTAACTACACCATTTGTTCGTTGGAAATTGATAATGAAAAATTGCTAATAGATGCTGCCCATAAAAAATTAGGCTTTGCTAAATTGCCTTCAGAATGTTACAATGATTTTGGTAGATTGATAGACATTCAATCTCCAGTTTTAGTGAACCTTTCACCCGATTCTTTGCTTGAAGCAAAATTAACCAACGTGTTTATAATTAATCCTGAAGAGGGTGGCGGCATGATTGCTTCTTTTAAATCTAACTTGGGTTACAATGAATCTATGAATTTAAGAGAGCGTTTAGAAAAAGAGAAAAAAGAAGATGTATTTAACGAAATAAAAAAATCGTTTGGCTTTGAAATAACCATGAGCAATACTGTGTTAGACTCATTAGATGTTTTAGAAAAACCGATTGAGTTAAAGTACGATTTTAAGTTTCCGTTAGAAGAAGATATTTTATATTTCAATCCCATGCTGACGGAAGCCTATAAGTCGAATCCATTTAAAGCATTGAAAAGATTGTACCCAGTAGAAATGCCTTTTAAAACAAATGAAGTGTATATATTTCAAATGGAAATTCCAGAAGGTTATGCAGTGGATGAAATGCCAAAAGGAGCAAGAATTAAGTTTAATGAAACCGAAGGCATGTTTGAATATTTAATTGCAAAAAAAGGAAACTCAATACAATTAAGATGTACACTTAAAATGAACAAAGCCAATTTTAATTCAGAAGACTATGAAACCTTGAGAGATTTTTATGGCTTTATTGTGCAAAAACAAAGTGAGCAAATCGTGTTTAAAAAAATTAAAAAGTAAGTGATGCTAAAAAAAATATTGCTCATTTGTTTGTGTATGCCAATGGTGGCAATGGCTCAAAAATATGTGGTAAGTGCAATTCCAGATTCGTTAAAAGAAAATGCCGATGCTGTAAAACGTTACGAAGAATTGTACCTCATTATAAAATCGCCAAGCAAAGCAATTATCAAACATAAATATGCGATTACCGTTTTAAATAGCAGTGGTAATAAGTACGCCTACTATTATAATTCTTATGATAAGTTGAGCAGTTTACAAGATATTTCAGGCTATTTGTACGATGCAGATGGTAAAGAATTGAAGAAAGTAAAGAAAAAAGATATTCAAGATGTAAGTTCTAGCGATGAAATAAGTTTAATGACAGATGATAGAATAAAACGCCATAGCTTTTTTCATACCAATTATCCTTATACTGTAGAATATGAAGATGAAAAAGAATTGGATGGAATTTTCTTTTTACCCAAATGGCAACCAATTATCAATTATAATTTTGCTGTACAAGAAAGCAATTATGTTGTTGAAGTACCCGAAAATTTTAAATTGAGGTACAAACAATTTAACTATCCACAAGAACCAGTGATGGGCAATTCTGGCAAAAAACAAGTGTTTAGCTGGAAAGTAACAAATCAAAAAAGTATTGAACCAGAAATTTTTATGCCATCGTTTACCGATGTTACAACCAATGTATTTGTAGTACCCGAAGAGTTTTCTATTGCAGGTTATGCTGGTAATATGAGCACTTGGAAAAGCTTTGGAAAGTTTATTGTAGATTTAAATACAAACAGAAATGAGCTACCTGAAAATATTAAGAAAGATATACAAACTGTTGTAAACGGACTTACGTCAACCGAAGAAAAAGTGCAAGCATTGTATGAATACATGCAAAAAAACACCAGATACATTAGTATACAATTAGGCATTGGAAGTTGGCAACCATTCGATGCAAAATTTGTTGCAAGCAAGCGTTATGGCGATTGTAAAGCATTGAGTAATTACATGGTTAGTATTTTAAAAGAAGCTGGTGTAAAAGCCAATTATGTACTCATCAAATCTGGAGATACAAGAACTGGTTTGTGGGACGATTTTCCTGCCCCATATTTTAATCATGCAATTGCTTGTGTACCCAACGGAAAAGATACCATTTGGTTAGAATGTACAAGCCAAACTGTAAGTGCAGGTTTTATGGGTTCATCTACAGGCAATAGAAAAGCATTAATGATAGCCGATGATGGTGGTTATATTGTGCAAACGCCCCATTACTTAGTAAATGAAAATTTACAATTAAGAAAAGTAAATGCTGAAATTAATAAAGAAGGTACTTTAATAGCTTTGGTAAAAACAGTTTTTACTGGTGTACAACAAGAATTACAACACAGTTTAATACACAATTTTACTGAAGAACAACGCAAAGAATACTTGAACAAATACATTAGCTTACCAACCTATGTTGTTGAAAAAAATGAGTACAAACAAATAAAAGGAAAGCTGCCAACAGTAGAAGAAAATTTAAAAATTGTATCTGCAGGCTACGCCAATATTAGTTCTAAACGTTTGTTTATTACACCCAATTTATTTAATAAGGGAAGTAAACTATCGAACGACAAACCTAGAAAATTTGATATTGAAATTGATTATGCCTTTAAAGATATAGATACTATTGATATTAAAATACCAGATGGTTATATTGCGGAAGCCTTGCCTAAAAATGTAACCATTGAAAATAAATTTGGAAAGTATAGTATTCTCTTTTCTGTAGAGAAAGGTATAATACAAGTTATTAGAACATACGAACGCCAAGAAGGAAAATATTTAGCATCTGATTACGAAGATTTGGTTAAATTTTACAATGAAATGGCAAAGGCCGATAGAAGTAAAATTGTGATGCTTAAAAAAGAATAAGCAGTACAATTTTTATAATTCTTCTAAATGAAGTTTATGAAAAAATCTATGTGCAAGCGATGCCAATAATAAACCAATATTTGTTATAAAAGCCACACCACTAAACAGTGCATAAAAACTGCTAAACCATTTTCCTGCAACTGTTTTTATTTCAACTACGGGTCCTATTTCACTTAAAATCATCGATGCATCGTGTACACTATCTAACCATCTAACCATGCAATTTTTGCAAAAAAATGATAGCCCAGTATACCAATATTCAAACAAATAAATAAAAAGAAACAAGTGTACAATAAGTTTTTGAGTACTCTTTTATAGAAAACGATTTGCTTGCAAGTGGATGCGATTTGTGTTCGTACATAGTATATTGGTGTTACCAATTAATATCAAAACCAATGGTTCCTATAAATTCAACATAACCAAAATTATGTCGTACTCTATTGCCTTTTAATGTAGGTGTATTTGCTAAAGCATTTATATACTGTACAAAACCAGTTTTGCCTGTAGCTTCAATAAATACTTTCTTAAAAGCATACAATCTTAATCCACTTTCTGCACTAATGTTGTATCCAGCAATATGAAACATGTTGTTCAACGCTTCCCCACGCCAAGTAAAATCTGTTCTTGGAATATTAATTCCTGCACCAGCTTTCCAAACCCAAGTAAGTAGTTTGCGTTGTTGGTTTTTTGTAAAAGCCAATGTTCTTTGTTCAACATAATTTATATGCAATAAATTACCGCCATCTGTATGTTCAATGTGTAAAAAAGTGGTAGGGTTTAAAACACTATCGCCATTTACTTGCACACCATCAATAGTACCAGTAACTTTTGCAGTTTGCCCATCGGTTACAATATATTTTATATGATCAAAGTTTATTTCTAAAGCTTTTGTTTTGGCTTTATTCAAATAAAAACCAATTCTATAATTGTATTGAGGTATAGATATTTCAACAGGTTTTTTAGGTATTGCATCTAAATCAGGACTATCATGTGCACTTACTTTATGTAAGGTAAAGTTGTTGCCATTACTCATGTTAAAATGAATGTTGCTACGAGTGTACCATTCTGTATTGTAGCCCCATTGAAAATACATGCTTTTAAAAAAATGTTCTTTTTTCTTAGTAGTATTTTGTGCATGGGCATTTATAAAAATGCCACCAATCAATAAAACAAATAAAATCTTCTTCATTGGTGGCAAAGCTATAGCAAATGTTTTATTTACAAGTAGATGTAAATTGAGCATCAAGAATATTTTTAACACCTGTGTACACATCCTTTTTAGCATCGCTCAACAACTCTTTCGGAAAAATGATACAAGCGTAACTACTGCAAACATTAATAAATGGCCAAAAACCTAAAAAATTTGGGCAGCCAGCAAGTATAGTCTTATCGTTGCTATCTTTTTCTAAAATGCAACTTCCAAAACCAAAATCAATGCCTGCTGCTTCTTTAGGTGCATAGGTAACAGGAATATTTTTTGTTTGTAAAGCCAACAATTCATCAACCGATTTAGCACTTAAAATCTGTTTTCCATTGTGCAATCCTTTGTTTAATAACATGGCTAAAAAGTTCATGTAATCATTGGCTGTACTTGCTGCACCAGATGCAGGATTTACTGCACGATTGTTTAAAGAAGAAAAGCTTGTATTCTTCATGTTCAACGGACGTAACAACTTTTGCGTCATCAATTGTTCAAATCCTTTTTTTGTAATTTTCTCCAATACTCTTGCAGCAATGTTTAAACCCATATTGCTATACCAAAAATCAGTACCAGTATTGGCTCTAATTTCTCTTTTTGCATAATCATCAACCATAGCTTCTAAACTTTCAAATTTGCCAGGTTCGGTAATGCTCCATTTTTTACTTTCAATACCAATTAAATCACTCAAGCAATGGCGTATGGTAATATATTTTTTTCCATAAGTAGCATAAATTGGTAAGTAATCTGCAATTGGCGTTTCTAAAGAAATTTTACCTTCATCTATATATTGAAAAATTAAAGCTGCTGTTAACCAACGACTGCTACTTGCAATAGGCACTTGCGTTTTTTCATCAAAATATTCACCCATTTTTTTCTTGTAAACAATTTTACCATCTTTATAGATCAATGCAACAGCATCGTTGCCTAAACTTTTTTTCGATTTTTCAAGCAATGCATCTAACTCTGTAGTATTCAATTGAGCCTTGCCAACTGATATACAACCAAAGAATAATAGGACAAATAAAAATTGTATTTTCATAAAAATGCTTTTTAATTTTTAACAATAATACTTAAAGTTCTGCTTATATACTTTAAATTAATTAGCTGTTAACATTAACTGCTAGTTTAGCATGAAATTCAATCCCAATATGACTTTGAGGCAGTTTTGTTAAACATTTAATGACATACTTTCTTGTTTATGATTGTGGACATTTTTTTGAGTAAATAAAAGAAAGAATTTTGTTACAAGCTGTGGTAAAACTATTCAACTTCAGTTGCGTCGCACACTTGTACTTTTAGTTCTTTGATGATCTATTTAGGCGTTTGTTGTTACTTGTTTCTCGTTGCTTAATTTAAAATTGTGTTTATTTTTTTCTGCTTAAATCAAAGCAATCAACGAAAAACAAAATAATCCTAAACCTTAAAACTTACAACTTAACACTTATTACTTAACACTTATAACTCAAAAAATATGAACTTAAACAACTATACCATTAAAGCACAGGAAACCATTCAAGCTGCACAACAAGTAGCTTTTAACAATGGTAATCCAAATATTGAAACCAATCATTTACTAAAAGCATTGTTGAAAGATGATGATAGTTCGATTGATTATTTATTGAAAAAAAACAATGTAAACGTTGCTTTTGTTGAAACAAAAATCGATGATTCAATCAATCGGTTACCAAAAAATACAGGTACCGAACCTGCACAAAATTTAAGCAGAGATTTAAACAATGCAATGCTAAAAGCAAATGCTAGTTTAAAACAATTTGGTGACGAATTTGTAAGCGTTGAACACTTAGTAATTGGTTTATTATTAGGCAACGACGATACTGCTAAAATTTTAAAAGATGCAGGCTTAACGGAGAAGGGTTTGGTTGCTGCAATTAAAGAATTACGCAAAGGCACTACCGTCAACTCAGCAACGCAAAGTCAACAGTACAATGCATTACAGAAGTATGCCAACAACTTAAACGAACGAGCAAGCAATGGAAAATTAGATCCTGTAATTGGTCGTGATGAAGAAATAAGAAGAACCTTACACATACTTAGCAGACGCTCAAAAAATAATCCCATTTTAGTGGGTGAACCAGGTGTTGGTAAAACTGCCATTGCCGAAGGTTTGGCAATGAGAATTGTAAATGGCGATGTGCCAGAAAACCTAAAAAGTAAAATAATTTTTGCTTTAGATATGGGTTTATTAATTGCTGGTGCAAAATATAAAGGTGAGTTTGAAGAACGTTTAAAAGCTGTTGTAAAAGAAGTACAAACAAGTGAAGGAGAAATTATTTTATTTATTGATGAAATACATACTTTAATTGGTGCAGGTGGAGGAGAAGGTGCAATGGATGCAGCCAATATTTTAAAGCCTGCATTGGCTCGGGGAGAGTTAAGAGCCATTGGTGCAACTACTTTAAATGAGTATCAAAAATATTTTGAAAAAGACAAAGCTTTAGAAAGAAGATTTCAAAAAGTAATGGTAGATGAACCAAGTGTTGAAGATGCTGTATCAATTCTTCGTGGAATAAAAGATAAGTACGAAACACACCATCATGTACGTATTAAAGATGAAGCTATTATTGCTGCTGTAGAATTATCGAACAGATATGTAACAGATCGTTTTTTACCAGACAAAGCCATTGATTTAATTGATGAAAGTGCTGCTAAGCTTAGACTTGAAATGAATAGCATGCCTGAAGAATTGGATAAATTAGAACGGCAAATTCGTCAATTAGAAATTGAAAGGGAAGCCATTAAACGTGAAAACGATGATGTAAAGTTGAAAGAACTTTCTGCTGATATTTCTTTGTTAACTGTAGAACGAGATACATTAAAAGCTAAATGGAAACAAGAAAAAGAAGTTGTAGAAAAAATTCAAAATGCAAAGGCCGATATTGAGCAATTAAAAATTGATGCAGAACGTGCAGAACGTGATGGAGATTTTGGCAAGGTTGCAGAAATACGTTATGGCAAAATAAAAGATCAAGAAAAAGTAATTGCCACTTTAAGTACACAATTAGCAGAACAAAGTGAAAAACGTTTATTAAAAGAAGAAGTAGATGC
>ERZ724517.350-NODE-350-length-28809-cov-4.920394_pt1 | contig 28809 bp, 25 predicted proteins | sample MGYA00376050_ERZ724517 | MGnify/ENA primary metagenome ERZ724517 (study PRJEB28724, sample SAMN07190886) | activated sludge metagenome | isolation source: activated sludge of sewage treatment plant in Hong Hong | place: USA: Christiansburg, Virginia | collected... | reverse complement strand
CGATGATGCGCAGGTCGCTTTTGCCAAGCTCGGCGGCCAGCCATTCGGTCGTTACCAACGGGGTCATGCGGGTGATTCCTCGGTTTTAAACTGCGCCCTGACATAGCGGGGCAAAGCGTCGCTGTCATGTTCGCAGTTTGACGAAAACGCCGCATCTTACTACGGTCAAGCACCATGAACGACGAAAACCCCAGCGGTCTACAGCATTTGGGCCAGGCGAGCCGCTTACCGGCGTCGCCCGAGGCCGCAGTGCTCGACTATCCGGCCAATCCACGCGCCGGCACCGACTATCTGGTGCGCTTTGCCGCGCCTGAGTTCACCTCGCTGTGCCCGGTCACCGGCCAGCCCGATTTTGCGCATATCGTCATCGACTATGTGCCGGCGGCGACCATCGTCGAATCGAAGTCGCTCAAGTTGTTTCTCGGCGCATTCCGCAACCATGCCGCGTTTCATGAAGACTGCACCGTCGGCATCGGCCAGCGCTTGGTTGCCGAAATGGCGCCGAAATGGCTGCGCATCGGCGGCTATTGGTATCCGCGTGGCGGCATCCCGATCGATGTGTTCTGGCAGAGCGGCCCGCCGCCGGCGGGGGTCTGGATTCCCGACCAGGGTGTCGCGCCGTATCGCGGACGTGGCTGATGCGTGCATCGCAGAACTGGGCCACACTGGTTCCCGAACTGTCGGTGAGCAATCTTGAAGTAAGTCTGACATTCTATTGCGAACTGATCGGCTGGTCGGTGCGTTTCACCCGCCCGGGGTTTGCCTATCTCGAACTGGGTTCCGCCGAACTGATGCTCGATGCCGGCGAAGATTGGGCAACCGGTGTCCGCGACTATCCGTCGGGACGCGGCATCAATCTGCAAATCGAAGTCGCCGATGTCGCCGCGATTCACCGCCGGCTGATGCGCGCCGGGATCACGCTGTTCCGTCCGATGGTCGACTCGGCTTATGTCCAGGACGATTTGGTCCATCGGCAGCGCGAGTTTCTGGTGCAGGACCCGGACGGCTATCTTCTGCGGTTCTGCCAACCGCTCTGATTTGTTCAGCGCACGCCGGTCAATTTGTGCGTTTGCAGTCCGAGCCGCCAGCGCGGGTGGGCGAGGCAATAGGCGATGGCCGCCTGCGTGTTCGCTGCCGCATCGGGGCCGTCCATCGGTTGCAGGAAGAAGTGGTCGAACGGCAGATCGGCGAAGCATTCGGGCTGCGCTTCGGGTTCGGCCTGCGGATAGACCAGTTTGAGTTCCTGCCCGGTGCGCTGGACCAGTGGCGCATTGGCCTTGGGGCTGACGCAGATCCAGTCGAGGCCCGGCGGCGCGGCAATCGTGCCGTTGGTTTCCACCGCGATTTGAAAGCCATGTGCATGCAGTGCGTCGATCAGCGGCGGGTCGAGCTGGAGTAGCGGCTCGCCACCGGTGCAGACGATCAGGCGGTGTTCAGGCTGGTCGCCCCAGGTTGTAGCGGCAGCATCTGCGAGCGCCTGCACGGTCTTGAACTTGCCGCCGTCGGGGCTGGTGCCGACGAAATCGGTGTCGCAGAAGCGGCAGACGGCGGTGGCGCGGTCGGCCTCGCGGCCGCTCCACAGGTTGCAGCCGGCAAAGCGCAGGAACACCGCGCGGCGCCCGGCCTGCGCGCCTTCGCCCTGCAGCGTCAGGAACAGTTCCTTGACCGCGTAAGTCACTTGATCCTCCCCGGCTTCGGGGAGGGGGACCGCCACTTGGCGGTGGAGGGGGTGGCGCGCGACGGGTTTGGCGCATCGGGGCAACCGGTGCCACCCCTCCACCATGCAAGAGCATGGTCCCCCTCCCCGAAGGCGGGGAGGATCTCAGCAGGAAGAACTTGCGAGGTCGTCAAAGCGCGGGATCCGTGACCCCGGCATCGGCGAAGCCCTTGGCGCGCAGCCGGCACGAGTCGCATTCACCGCAGGGCCGGCCTTCGGGGGTCGGGTCGTAGCAGCTCCAGGTGTACGTCAGGTCGACGCCCAGCCGCACGGCTTCGCGGACGATATCGGCCTTGGTCATTGCCGCCAGCGGGGCGTGGACGGTGAAGTGGCCCGTTCCCTCGACGCCGGCCTTGGTTGCGGTGTTGGCGAGGTTTTCGAACGCCGCGATGAATTCTGGACGGCAATCGGGATAGCCCGAATAGTCGAGCGCGTTGACGCCGATGAACAGGTCGAACGCGCCGGCGGCCTCGGCCCAGCCGAGCGCCACCGACAGGAAAATCGTGTTGCGTGCCGGCACATAGGTGACGGGGATGCCGGGCTCGACGCCGAGCTTGGGCACGTCGATATCGGCGGTCAGCGCCGAGCCGCCGAAGCCGCGCAGGTCGAGCGGCAGCACGATATGACGCTCGGCGCCGAGTGCCGCGGCAACGCTGGCGGCGGCCTGCAATTCGATGCGGTGGCGCTGGTTATAGTCGATGGTCAGGGCGAGGATGCGGTAGCCGCGTTCGCGCGCGATGGCAGCCACGGTAGTCGAGTCGAGACCGCCCGACAGCAGCACGACGGCGAGCGGTGCCGCCATGGTCAGGCGACCACCGCGAAGGTCTTGGCGCAGAACGCGCAATCGACGCCGATGTGACCGTCGGGGCCGCGCATCTGCACGCGCTCGGCTTCGGGGAAGCGGCGCAGCACGTCGGTGATGTGCGCGATCGAGCAGCGGCAGCCGCGCACCGGCGTCGGCGCGGGGGTGACGCGGGTTTCGTCCTCGTTGAACAGCCGCCACAGCAGCGATTCTTCGGGCAGCGTTGTGTCGGTCAGTTCGGCCTCGGTCGCGGTGCCGGCGAGGATTGCAACATGCTGCCAGTCGGGGTGGAGCGGCGCGACATCGAGCCGTTCGGCGCCTGATTCAGCGCGCGCCAGATGCTGGACCAGCAGCCCGCCGGCGATCCAGCCGCGGCCAGACGCGGCGTCGGGGGCGCTGATACCGAGGCGGATCAGCGTCGGTAATTGTTCGGACTGGGCGAAATAGTTGGTGGCGGCGTCGGTGAGTGACGCGCCTTCGAGCGCGACGATGCCTTGGTAGCGTTCGGCGGCCGCGGTCGGGTCGAGCGTGATCGCCAGATGGCCCTCGCCGAACAGCGCCGGCAGATCGAGCGCCGCGCCCGAAGCTTCGAGCGCGGCGAAACGCTCGGCGTCGAAGCGCAGGTAACCGCGCAGCGCGCCGGCATGGTAATCGCAGACCAGCAGGTCGACGGCGCCACCGGTGCTTTGCGCCTGCAAGGTCATCTGCCCGGCGTCGCCAGTGGTGCCCGACTTGGCGTCAGGACGCAAGGTCGCGCCGAGCAGCGCCGTCAGCAGCAGCGCTTCGGCAAGCAGCGTCGCCAGCACCGGCGGATAGTCATGCGCCGACAATATGGCGTTGAGGCTGGTGTCGAGCCGCACGATTTGGCCGCGCGCGTTGCGGCTGGTGACGCTGAAACCCAGCGCGCGGTCGGCGCTGGGGGCGAGCGTGTCGGTGGGGTGCTTGGCCGCGCTCAAATCTTGCCCAGACACCAGAGCAGGATCGATTTCTGCACGTGCAGGCGGTTTTCGGCTTCGTCCCAGACCGCCGATTGTGGCCCGTCGATAACGGCGTCGAGCACTTCCTCGCCGCGGTGCGCGGGCAGGCAGTGCAGGAACACCGCGCCGGGTGCGGCGGCGGTCATAAGCAGCGGCGTCACCTGGAACGGCGTCATCGCGGCGATCTTGTCCTTGGTCTCGCTTTGCCCCATCGACACCCAGGTGTCGGTGACGACGACTTGCGCGCCGTCGACCGCCGCCTTGGCGCTGCGCAGCAGTTCGATCTGGCCGCCGCGCGCGCTGGCGGTGGCGATGACCGCCTGATCGGGGTCATAGCCGTGCGGGCAGCCCAGCCGCAGTTCGAAGCCCAGCACGCTGGCGGCTTCGATCAGTGAATGTGCCATGTTGTTGCCGTCGCCGACATAGGCCCAGCAGGTGTCTTCGACCGGGCGACCGAGGCGTTCTTCGACCGTCATGATGTCGGCCATCGCTTGGCACGGGTGCGACAGGTCGGTCAGCCCGTTGATGACCGGCACCGTCGCGGCGCCCGCCATCGTTTCGATGACGGCGTGGTCGCCGGTGCGCAGCATGATGGCGTCGACCATGCGCGACAGCACGCGCGACGTGTCCGCCACGGTTTCGCCGCGCCCGAGCTGGGTGTCGCCCGCCGCGGTGATGATCGTGCTGCCACCAAGTTGCCGCATCGCGAGATCGAAGCTGAAGCGCGTGCGCGTCGACGGCTTTTCAAAGATCATCGCCAGCATGCTGCCGGTCAGCGGTGCATCGGCGTCGGGCAGTGCCTTGGGCTTTCCGATACGCGCCGCCTTGCGGGCATGCGCGTCATCGAGAATCGCCCGCAGGCCGGCGCGACCGGCACCGGCAAGGTCGAGAAAGTGGCGCATCGCCTTACGCTGCCGCCGGGCGCTGGTACGCCGACGCGGCCGCCGACAGCTTTTCGACGCATTCGCGAATGTGGCTTTCGTCGATGATCAGCGGCGGCAGGATGCGCACGACATTGTCGGCGGCGGCCACCGTCAGGATGCCGTGGCTGCGCGCGTAGTTGACGAAGGCGCGGCTGTCGGACTTCATCTTGATGCCGATCATCAGCCCGACGCCGCGGACGCTTTCGAACAGATCGTCATGGTTGGGGATCATCTGTTCGATCGCTTGCCGTAGCCGGTCGCCCATCAAACGGACGTTTTCGAGGAACGCCGGTTCGGCGACGACATCGAGCACCGCTTCGCACGCCGCCATGCCGAGCGGGTTGCCGCCATAGGTCGAACCATGCGTGCCGACGACCATGCCGCTTGCCGCCCTTTCGGTGGCGAGGCAGGCGCCGACGGGGAAGCCGCCGCCGATGCCCTTGGCAATCGTCATGATGTCGGGCGTGACGCCGAAATATTCATAGGCGAACAGGTGGCCGGTGCGGCCGACGCCGCACTGGACTTCGTCGAAGATCAGCAGCGCGCCGTGCTTGTCGGCGAGGTCGCGCAGGCCCTGCAGGAAGGCCTTCGAGGCCGGGCGCACACCGCCTTCGCCCTGGATCGGTTCGACCATGAAGCCGCCGACGCTGTCGGCCAGCGGGCCGGCCATGAAGTCCTGCACCGCGGTCAAATCATCGAACGGCAGCACGGTGAACCAGTCGGGCAGCGGCTCGAAACCGCCGCGCATCTTGTCCTGGTTGGTCGCCGAAATTGCCGTCATCGTGCGGCCGTGGAAGGCGTTCGAGAAGGTGACGATGCGGTATTTTTCGGGGTGGCCTTCGACGAACTGGTGACGGCGGCAGGTCTTGACCGCGCATTCGATCGCCTCGACGCCCGAGTTGGTGAAGAACATCGTGTCGGCAAAGGTCAGGCCCACGAGGCGCTCGGCGAGATGCGCTTGCGCCGGCACCTTGTAGAGGTTCGACACGTGCATCAGCGTCGCAGCCTGCTTCTGGATGGTGCCGATCAGGTGCGGGTGGCTGTGGCCCAATGCGTTGACCGCGATACCGGCCGCCATGTCGAGCCATTTGTTGCCGGCCTCGTCGAACAGATAACAGCCTTCGCCGCGCACCGGCTCGACTTCGCAACGACCGTAAACAGGCATCAGGGGGGTAATGGCCATGGCTTCAACTCCGACGCGTGCGCGCCAACGCAAAAAGGCGGCCCCAGCGGCCGCCCGTCCATGCTGCGCCTTTAGCGAGTCTGAGAGGGCTTCTCAACCCCTAGCGGTGCGTGCCGGGGCTGGACAGATCAGCGCAGCGCCAGCTCGTCGCCGAGCGCGCGGGCGATGGCGGGGCGGGCGCGGATGCGGTCGCGGAACGCCGCGAGCACCGGCCAGGCGCCGAGGTCGATGCCGGCGGGCTCGCACCAACCGAGCATGGTGGTCAGGTAGATGTCGCCGATGCTGAAGCTGTCGATCAGATAGTCGCGGCCGGTGAGGTGGCGTTCGAGCAGGTCGAACTTGGGCTGCAGGCGGATTTTGGCGAAGGCCTTGGCGTCGGGGGTCGAGGCGGGGTGGAACATCGGCACGAACGCCGCGCTGTGGACCTCCGAACACAGCAGGTTGAGCCATTGCTCGAGCGAGATGCGCTGGGCGCTGCCACGCGGCGGCGCGAGGCCGGCTGCGGGGCGCAAGTCGGCGAGATATTGCAGCACGACGGGGCTTTCGGTGATGACGCGGCCGTCATCGGTGGCGAGCGCCGGTACCTGGCCCTTGGGGTTGATCGCGTAAAAGTCGCTGTCGTCGGCGAGCGTCTTGGTCACCAGCGTGACCTGGTTATAGTCGGCGGTGATGCCCAGTTCGTACAGCGTGGCGCGCGACGCGAACGAGCAGGCGAGCGGGGCGAAGTACAGGCGCATGGCGGGGACTCCCAAGGGTCGGTTGATATTTATAACATTTCGCATTAAATTGAGTCGGTCAAGGAATTTCATGCAAGTCAGTACGCAAATATGAATGCTCGCGCAGTGCGCCCGCGCGGTCGCCCGCGCAGCTTCGATGCCGATGCCGCGATGGCGCAGCTGATCGATGCGTTCTGGCAGGGCGGTTACGGCGCGACCTCGGTCGATGACCTGGCGCGCGCCAGCGGGTTGGCGCGGCCCAGCCTGTACGCGGCGTTCGGCGACAAGCACGCGATCTACCTCGCGGCGCTCGACCGTGTCGGGCAGGGCATGGCGGCGCAGGTCGGTGCCCTGCTTGATGCCGAACCCGATCTGGCGACGGCGTTGCGCGCTGTGCTGCGTGCTGCGACCGATGTCTATCTGGAAGGGGCATTGGGGCCGCGCGGTTGCCTAATCGTCTGCACCGCGACCGCCGAGTCGGTCGAAGATCCGGTGATCCGCGCCAAGCTCGCGGACGTGCTCGACGCAATGGATGCGCTGGTCGCGGCGCGTTTTGAACGCGCGCGGGTTGAGGGGAAGCTGGCGCCGGGTATTGACCCGGTGCGGCGGGCGCCGTTGGTTGCGGCGACGATCCACAGCCTTGCGGTGCGCGCGCGTGCCGGCATGGACCGCGCGTTGCTCGAGGCAATGGCCGACGAGGCGGCGGCGGTGCTGGCGCGTTAGCGCGCCGCTTTGATCATCGCGGTGACGGCTTCGATCACCACCTCGGGTTGGTCGCGCATCAGCAAGTGGCCGCTGCCGAGCACCAGTTCGTTGCTGCCGGCGCTCGATTTTGCGGCAAGCGCATCGTGCGCTGCCATCCACGCGGCCAATTGCGCTTGGGCCTGTTCGGTGAGCGGGCCGTGGCCGCCGGGGGTCAGCACGACTAGCGGCAGTTTGCCATAGCTTTGCCGGCCGCGGCGGAGCTGGTCGGTGGTCGCGCCGGCGATGGCGGCATACTCGCGCGCCAGCGTCTGCCAATAGGCCGGCGTCAGCATCAGCGCTGCGACCTGCTTGTCGAATGCGGTCGGCGCGGCCTTGGCGGGCGGGTTGCAGCGTGCCAGTTCGGGCAGCTTTGACGGCAGCGCGCGCTGTGAGGCGGCCGCAGCACAGGCCTCGTAGCGTGCCACGGTCGCGGCGACCTGCGCGCGCTGGTTGTCGAACTGGCCCTCGACCGACGGGTCGAGCAGCACCATGCCGACGACGTTCTTGGGTTGCAGGTCGGCAAACAGCCGCGCCGTCATCGCGCCCGCCGAATGCGCGACGAGGATGTAGGGCGGGGCGATTTTTGCCGCCTTGAGCGTGGCGGCAAGGTCGCGTGCCTGTGCCAGCCCGTCGCGCGGGCCCGGTGCCGGATCGCTCAGGCCCAGTCCTGCGCGGTCATAGGAACAAGTGCGGGTAAGTGTCGATAATGCCGGTTGAATTTTGTCCCAGGCGAAGCTCCACGCCTGGAAGCCGGCCTCCAAAATGACGGTCGGTTTGCCGGTGCCGGTGCAGCGCAGGTTGATGTGGCGGCCGTCGGGAAGCGCCACCAGCTTGCCGGGTTGGGCATAGCTGTCGAGCGGCCCGGCTGCGCCAAGCAGCAGCAGCAACGCCGCCGCCAGCGCCGGCTTCACGCCTTGAGCCGCCATCCCGATTTGATGACGCGGTAGCTGGCCCACCACAGCACGATATTGACGCCGAGCAGCACCAGCGCACCCTGCAGCAGCAGCCCGTCGGCGACGCCGAGGAAGCCGAAGCGGAAGCCGTCAATGACGTAAAAGAACGGGTTGGCGTGGCTGAGCATCGCCATCGTCGGGTTGACGCGGTCGATGGCGTAGAAGGTGCCCGACAGCAAAGTCAGCGGCTGGATGACGAAGTTGGTGATCGCAGCGCCATGGTCGAACTTGTCGGCCCAGATGCCGGTCAGCACACCGATCAGCCCAAGCATGACGCAACCCATCGTGCCGAAATAGATGACCGCCAGCGGATGCGCGACGCCGACATCGACGCCCGGCGCAATCGCCATCGCCAGCCACACCGCGATGCCGACCAGCCAGCCGCGGGTGACGGCGCCCGCCACCCAGGACACCAGCAGCTCGCCGGGCGACAGCGGCGGCATCAGCACATCGATGATCGAGCCCTGGACCTTGGCGACGAGCAGCGACGACATCGAATTGGCGAAGGCGTTCTGGATCATGCCCATGACGATCAAGCCGGGCGCGAGGAAGTCGGCATAGGGCACGCCGAGCACCTGGGTTTTTGAGCGGCCCAAGGCGATGGCAAAAATAACGAGGAATAACAGCGTGGTAATCGCCGGTGCCCAGATGGTTTGCAGCTGCACCTTGAAGAAACGCCTTACTTCCTTCAAATAGAGGGTCTTCAGGCCTTGCCAGTTGACCGACGGGATGACCATCTCGCCCGGTTCGCGGTGGCGGAACTGGTGCGCACCGGATTTCGGGGCAATCGGGGAAAGTTCGGACATGCAACTGCCATAGACCGGCAGACACATGGCTCGCAAGCGCCGGTGAACAGAGAGAGACATAGAGTATGGCGTGGACCGACGAACGAATTGAGACGCTGCGCAAGGGCTGGGAAGGCGGCAAGACCGCCAGCCAGATCGCCGAGGAACTGGGCGAAGGCGTCAGCCGCAACGCCGTCATCGGCAAGGCGCACCGGCTCGGGCTGCAGGCACGGCCGTCGCCGGTCAAGGGCGGCGAGGGCGAAGCTGTCGAGGCCGTCGCTGCCGCACCCGCCGCCAAGGCGCCCGCGGCACCACGCGCCAAGCCCGAAGCTGTCGAAGCGCCTGTCGTCGCCGCACCTGTCGAAAAGCCCGCGCCGCGCCGGGCAACGCGCGCGGTCGCCAACGCCAAGCCGGCGAAGACGACCCTGCTCGACCTGTCCGAGCGCGTCTGCAAATGGCCGATCGGGCATCCGGGCGAGCCGGATTTCCACTTCTGCGGCCAGCCGAGCAAGCCGAGCTTCCCGTATTGCGAGGAGCATTGTTTGGTGGCGTATCAGGCGCAGCTGCCTAGGCGCGACCGTTCACGGCCGCCGCCGCCGATGATGCCGGGGATGCGCCGCTAGCGCGGCCAGCGCCTAAGCCGAAAATCGCGCAGCAATTTTCGTCTTGGGCGCGGACTCGCGCAAGGCCGGCCGGCGGGGCAGCGGCTATCGAGCCGCTGAGCCCGTCCGACGGGCGGGCTTTGCCCGCGACTTTCTTGCTTCTCTAATACCGCCGGATTCCCCTCACCCCGCCGCGCTGGCGCGCGAGTCGCCCTCTCCCGCAAGGGGAGAGGGTAGAAGGGCGCGGGCTTTGCCCGCGCTGGGCACTAACGGCGACTAAATGCGCTCTTTGACGTAACTCCCCGGCGCATCCTCAATCGCATTTGCCGGCTGCCGCGCCGGCACCATCTTGCCCGACTGCGGCGCCAGCCACGAAATCCAATCCGGCCACCAACTCCCCTTATGCTCGGTCGCCCCGGCAACAAAGTCCTCCAAAGTCGCCGGCAGCTTCTCATTCGTCCAATGGTTATATTTCATCGCCGCGGGCGGATTGACCACCCCGGCAATATGCCCCGACCCGGCTAGCAGAAACCGCATCGGCCCGCTGAAATGCCGGGTGATTTCGTACACCGACTTCGCCGGCGCAATATGGTCTTCCTTGCCGGCCTGGATGTAACTCGGCGTGGCGACGGTATTGATGTCGATCGGCACGCCCGCGACGCTGATCCCGCCAGGCTTCGCCAGCAGATTGTCGCGGTATAGATCCTTCAAATAGGTCAGATGCCATTTCGCCGGCACATTGGTCGCGTCGGAGTTCCAATAGAGCAGGTCGAACGGGAAATAGTCCTTCCCGAGCAGGTAGTTGTTGACGACATAGTTCCAGATCAGGTCGTTCGAGCGCAGCAGGTTGAACGTCGTCGCCATCGTCCGGCCATCGGTGAAGCCGGTTTCAGCTGCCGCCGCCTCGATCTTTTCGAGGTTCTCCTCGTCGACGAAGACCTTGAGGTCGCCGGCGTGTTCGAAATCGACCTGGGCGGTGAAGAACGTCGCGGTGCGCACCGTGGCGTCGGCGCCGGTGGCCTTCAGATAGGCGAGCGTGGCCGCAAGCGTCGTGCCGGCGACGCAGTAGCCGATGGCGTGCGTGGCGGGCGCGCCGGTGATGTCGAGCACCTTGCTTATCGCGGTCATCTGGCCTTCGCCGACATAGGTGTCGAGCGTCGCATCCGCCAGGCTGGCGTCGGCGTTCTTCCAGCTGACGACGAACACCGTCAGCCCTTGCGCGACCGCCCAGCGGATGAAGCTTTTTTCCGCCGTCAGGTCGAGGATGTAATATTTGTTGATCCACGGCGGGAAGATCAGCAGCGGGATTTCAAAGACTTGCTCGGTGGTCGGGCTATACTGGATGAGCTGGAACAGCCGGTTCTGGAACACCACCTTGCCCGGCGTGATCGCGACATTGCGGCCGACTTCGAAGGCGTCCTCGTCGGTCAGCTTCATGCGGCCGGCCTTGATGTCGTCGAGCATGTGCTCGAGGCCCTTGACCAGATTGACGCCGCCCGATTCGGTGGTGGCTTTCAACACCTGCGGGTTGGTCAGCAGATAGTTCGACGGGCTCAGCGCATCGACGAACTGCTTGGTGTGGAACAGCAGCTTTGCCTTGGCCTCCTCATCGAGTTCGGTGTCGGCAGCGAGCCCGGCGGTGCCCGACAGGATGTAGTTCGAGGTCAGCAGGTACGACTGGCGCAGGAAATCGAACACCGGCAGCTTCGACCAGTCTTCGGCGGCGAAGCGCTTGTCCTTGATCGCGGCGGCGGGGCTGTCCTCCGCGTGGCCGGTGGCGAACGCCTGCCAGAGCTTGGCGGCGTCGGTCCAGTATTTGGTCTGCAGCTCGACGAATTTCGTGGGGTTCTTGGCGAGTGCGCCGGCAAATTCGGCCCAGCCTTCGAACAGTCCGCCGGGGTAGGGGTTGGCGGGCGGCTTGCCCGCCTCGCGCGCCATGAACGCCATCATCAGCTTCTGGCTTTCGCCGCGCAACTCGCCCCAGCGCTGCAGCGTTTCGGCGGGTGCCGGCAGCGTTGGTTCCGCGGGGTCGGTGGCCGTCATTTATAGTCTCCGGAGTCGTTCGGGCGAGGGGGCGCGGTCATTCTGAACACTTGCGCGCACTGAGACAAGCAACTGTCAAATCTATACTTGGCGACAGTGCACTTGCCGTCGTAGGATGCGGTCTGCACCGCGCGACGGGGCCCGGTGCCCGAAGGGGAGAATGAACATGAAGTTTGCTTTGATTGCTGTCGCCGCAGTTCTGGTTTCGGCACCGGCGTTCGCGCAGGATGCGCCTGCCGCTGCACCGACGCTGCCGTATTGCAGCGCCAAGGTCACCGACAGCTGCCAGCAGACCGCCGCGCAGCAGGCGCGCGCCATGAGCGGCGAACAGGCCGACAAGCGCGATGCCAAGTCCGGCACCTGGACGCCGAACAAGCGCGCCACGCCGGCGGCGCCGCAGCCCAAGTAAGCGACCAACGCCAACAACGCCCGTCCGGTGCCGCGTGGCGGTGCCGGGCGGGCGTTTTTGCATCCGCGGTAGCCCGCAGGGCAAATGCTCGCAATCGCGTCGCGCTTGTGGCAAACGCCTAGCGGTGCCGCGCGCGCGGCCCGTATTGCAACCGTTCAACCTGAAACCGTCTGCCGCCCAACCTGAACCGCCCAACCTGAACCGAAAGCCCAAGTCGATGTCCGAAGAGTTCTACCGCATCCGCCGCCTGCCGCCCTATGTCATCGCTGAAGTCAACGCGATGCGGGCGGCGGCGCGGGCGCGCGGGGACGACATCATCGACCTCGGCATGGGCAACCCCGATCTGCCGCCGCCGCCGCATGTCATCGAAAAGCTCTGCGAAGTCGCGCGCAACCCCGACGCGCACGGCTATTCGGCTTCCAAAGGCATCCCCGGTCTGCGCAAGGCGCAAGCCGGCTATTACGGCCGGCGCTTTGGCGTGGAAATCGACGCCGAAACCGAAGTCGTGGTGACCTTGGGCTCGAAGGAAGGCCTCGCCAACCTCGCGCAGGCGATTACCGCGCCCGGCGACGTCGTGCTGGCGCCGAACCCGAGCTACCCGATCCACACCTTCGGCTTCATCATCGCCGGCGCGACGATCCGCTCGATCCCGACCAATCCGGGGCCGGGGTTCTTCGACAGCCTCGAACGCGCGGTCAAATACACCGTGCCCAAGCCGAGCGTCATGGTCATCGGCTATCCGTCGAATCCGACCGCCGAGGTCGTCGACCTGGCGTTTTACGAAAAGGTCGTGGCGTTCGCCAAGGAGCACAATATCTGGGTGCTCAGCGACCTCGCCTATTCGGAACTGTATTATGACGGCTGCCCGACGCCGTCGATCCTGCAGGTGCCTGGCGCCAAGGATGTCGCGGTCGAGTTCACATCGATGTCGAAGACCTATTCTATGGCGGGCTGGCGCATCGGTTTCGCGGTCGGCAACAAGACGCTGATCGCGGCACTGACGCGGGTGAAGTCGTACCTCGATTACGGTGCGTTCACGCCGATTCAAGCGGCTGCGGTCGCTGCCATCAACGGTCCGCAGGATATTGTCGCCGCCAACCGCGCTCTCTACCAGCGCCGCCGCGACGTGCTCGTAGAAAGCTTCGGCCGCGCCGGCTGGGAAATCCCGAGCCCGCGCGCCAGCATGTTCTGCTGGGCACCGCTGCCGCCGGCGCTGGCGCACCTCGGGTCACTCGAGTTCACCAAGCAGCTGCTGACCCACGCCGGCGTCGCCGTCGCGCCCGGCGTCGGCTACGGCGAGGAAGGCGAAGGCTATGTCCGCATCGCCATGGTCGAAAACGAACAGCGCATCCGCCAGGCCGCCAAGGGCGTGAAGCGCTATCTGCAAAGCATGGGCGTCAACACGCCCGCCAAGGGAGCGACTGGCGCATGACCCAACCTCTCCGCGTCGGCCTCGCCGGCCTTGGCACCGTCGGCGGCGGCGTCATCAAGATTCTCGATACCAATGCCGCGCTGATCGAGCGCCGCGCCAACCGGCCGATTGAAGTTGTCGCCATCAGCGCGCGCGACCGCTCGCGCGAGCGCGGCATCGATCTGTCGCGGTTCGCCTGGGTCGATGATGCGACGCAGTTGGCGGCGCGCGATGATGTCGATGTCGTGGTCGAGCTGATCGGCGGTGCCGACGGCCCGGCGCTGACCTTGGCGCGCGAAACGCTCGACGCCGGCAAATCGTTCGTCACGGCGAACAAGGCGATGCTCGCGCACCACGGCCTCGAACTCGCCGGGCTCGCCGAAATCAAGGGCGCGGCGCTCAAATACGAAGCGGCGGTCGCGGGCGGCATCCCGGTCATCAAGGGACTGCGCGAAGGCGCCGCCGCCAATGTCATCGAGCGGATTTACGGCATCCTCAACGGCACCTGCAATTACATCCTCAGCCGCATGGAGGCCGAGCGCCTGCCGTTCGGCGAGGTGCTCGCCGATGCGCAGCGGCTGGGCTTTGCCGAAGCCGACCCGAGCTTCGACATCGACGGAATCGACGCCGCGCACAAGCTGTCGATTTTGGCATCGCTGGCATTCGGCGCGCGCGTCGATTTCCCGCATGTCGCGTGCGAGGGCATCCGCGCCGTCGAAAGTGCCGACATCGACCATGCCGCCGCACTCGGATTCCGCATCAAGCTGATCGGCCTCGCCGCAGCCGAAGGCGGCGCGCTGTTCCAGCGCGTCCACCCGTGCCTCGTCAGCCTCAAGCATCCGCTGGCGCATGTCGATGGCTCGCTCAACGCCGTGGTGGCGGAGGGCAATTTTGTCGGACGCCTGCTGTTCCAGGGTCGCGGTGCCGGCGAGGGGCCGACCGCGTCCGCCGTGGTTGCCGACCTGATCGACGTGGCGCGCGGCGAGGTCGGCCCGGCGTTCGCAATGCCCGCCGCGCGCCTGTCGAAGCTGCCGCCCGCCGACCAGCTTGCGCACGAAGGGCGATTCTACCTGCGGCTGACGGTCGCCGACCGCCCCGGCGTGCTGGCGGAAATCACCGCGGCGCTGCGCGATGCCGGCGTGTCGATCGAAAGCCTGATCCAGCGTGGGGTCGCGGCGAACGGCGGCGTCTATGTCGTGATGGTCACGCACAGCGCCGTCGAGCGTCAGGTCCGCGCCGCGCTTTCGGCGCTCGCCGGGTCGGACAGCCTGACCGGCGCACCGATGATGATGCACATCCTCGACTTTTAAGGCGGCGCAGTTTAGGCACGCGGCAAATTCATCTGCGGTGACATACCGCAGCAGCAATCCCAGGGAGCATTCATGACCTCGACCTTGCCGCGCAGCCAGACACTCGACCGCGTTCTCGTCCTCGAAATGGTGCGCGTCACCGAGTATGCGGCGATTGCCGCCGCGACGCAGATCGGCCGCGGTGACGAACATGCCGCCGACCAGGCCGCCGTCACCGCGATGCGCGACGCGCTCAACCAGCTGCCGTTCGATGGTACCATCGTCATCGGCGAAGGCGAACGCGACGAAGCCCCGATGCTGTTCATCGGCGAAAAGGTCGGCCGTGCGCAGGGCACCGGCCCGAAGATCGACATCGCGCTCGACCCGCTGGAAGGCACGACGCTGACCGCCAAGGCCGGTCCGAACGCGCTTGCTGTGCTGGCCGTCGCCGAGGAGGGCGGGCTGCTCAACGCCCCCGACGTTTATATGGACAAGATCGCTGTCGGCCCGGGCTATCCGCTGGGCGTCATCGACCTGGCGAAGTCGGTCACCGAAAACATCACCGCGGTCGCCTACGCCAAGGGCGTCGCCCCGCGCGACATCACCGCCTGCGTGCTCGACCGGCCGCGCCACGAAGCGCTGATCAAGGAACTGCGCGCCATCGGCTGCAGCATCGTGCTCATCCCCGACGGCGACGTTGCCGGCGTCATCGCGACGACCAACCCCGACACCTCGATCGACATCTACCTCGGCAGTGGCGGCGCCCCCGAAGGCGTGCTCGCGGCGGCGGCTTTGCGCTGCGTCGGCGGGCAATTTCAAGGCCGGCTGATGTTCCGCAACGACGACGAGCGCGGCCGCGCGCGGCGCTGGGGCATCGAAGACCTCGACCGGATCTACAGCCTCGAAGACCTCGCCAAGGGCGACGTGATTTTCGCCGCGACTGGCGTCACCGACGGCTCGCTGCTCAAGGGCGTCAAGCATCGCCGTGACGGCGTCACCACGACGCAGACGGTGGTGATGCGCGCCTCGTCCGGCACCGTGCGCTGGGTCAGCGGCGAACATCGTTTGGGTAACCGGGCTTAAAGAGCCTCCGGCGGGCAGGGGCTTGCCCCTGCACCCATTTGAAGAACCAACTAATGGGTGCAGGGCCTGAGGCCCTGCCCGCCGGAGGCTCTACACTTGGCCGTCTTCAACGTCATCCAATCGATCCTCGGCCATGAATGGGTCTGGCGCGGCGGCATTGCACCCGACGTTGGCGCCTCGGGTGACGATGATCTGATTGCGCAGCTGTTCCGCGCGCGCGGCGCCAACCCGATGGATTTCGACCGGCTGCGCGCGCCGACCTTGCGCGACTGGCTGCCCGATCCGTCGATTTTCCGCGACATGGATTCGGCGGCGGCGCGGATTGCCGATGCGGTCGCGGCGGGAGAGAATGTCGTCATCTACGGCGATTATGACGTCGACGGCGCGACGAGTGCGGCGTTGCTGGTGCGCTTGCTGCGCGGCTGCGGCGCCACGGTCGGCTACTACATTCCTGATCGGTTGCTCGAGGGTTACGGCCCGTCGGCGGATGCGATGGTCGAACTCGGCAAGGCCGGCGCGGCGCTGGTCGTGACCGTCGATTGCGGTATCCAGGGGTTCGAGGCGTGCGCGGCGGCGAAGGCGGCGGGCGTCGACGTCATTGTCGTCGATCATCATCAGGCGTCGACGGCGCTGCCGGTGGCGGTGGCGGTGGTCAATCCCAACCGGCTCGATGAAGACGCGGGCGCGGCGTACGGCCATCTCGCGGCGGTCGGCGTGGCTTTTGTGCTCGGCGTCGCGGTGTTGCGGACGTTGCGCGGGCGCGGGTGGTTTGCGTCGCGGCCCGAACCGCGCATACTTGACCTGCTCGATATTGTCGCGCTCGGCACCGTGGCCGACGTCGTGCCGCTGACCGGGCTCAACCGCGCGTTCGTGACGCAGGGGCTGAAAGTCATGGCTGCACGGCGCAACATCGGCATGAACGCGCTGATCGATGTCGCGAAGATCGAGCGCGCGCCGACACCGCATGACCTGGGCTTTGCACTGGGGCCGCGCATCAACGCCGGTGGCCGCGTCGGCAAGTCCGACCTCGGTGTCCGGCTGCTGAGCTGCGATGACCCTGACGAAGCGGCGGGACTGGCCGCCGAGCTCGATCGGCTCAACCAGGAGCGCCGGATGATCGAGGCCGACGTCACCGAGGCGGCGCTCGAGATGGCTGCGGCGCAGGCCTTGGGCGCTGTGGCGGTAGTCGCCGGTGCCGGCTGGCATCCCGGCGTCATCGGCATCGTCGCCAGTCGCGTCAAGGACCGCATGCAGCGCCCGGCGATCGTCATTGCGCTGCAGGACGACGGCACCGCCAAAGGCTCGGGGCGGTCGGTGCCCGGCGTCGATCTGGGCGGCGCGGTTCTCGCGGCAAAGGACAGCGGCTTGCTGATCGCGGGTGGCGGCCATGCGATGGCTGCGGGGCTGACGGTGGCGACCGACAAGATCGCCGCGCTGACCGAATTCCTCGATGCGCGGCTCGGCAGCGAGGTGGCGCGGGTCGGCACGACGCGGACGCTGTCGGTCGATGCCGCGCTCGCACCGCGCGGCGTCAATTTGGCGCTGACCGAGGCGCTGGATGCGGCGGGGCCGTACGGGCAGGGCTGGGCGGCACCGCGCGTCGCCAGCGGGCCGTGGGTGATGGTCAAGTGCGACATCGTCGGCGAAAACCACGTGCGGGCAATTCTGTCGGGCGCCGACGGCGCGCGACTCAAGGCGATGGCATTCCGCGCCGCCGACACGCCGCTGGGCGTTGCGATGGTCAGCGCCGGCAAGCGGCCGCTGTATCTGGCGGGCCGCGTCAAGCGCGACGATTGGGGTAAAACGCCCGCGGCCGAGCTACACCTTGACGACCTCGCCTTTGCCGACTAATGCACCGGCTCCCGCTTACGGTCCCTTCGTCTAGCGGTTAGGACGCGGCCCTTTCACGGCTGAAGCACGGGTTCGATTCCCGTAGGGATCACCATACTATGCAGTTAAATCTGCAAATGCATGGGCTTGCGGTCAAACTTGGCGAATTGGCGGCGACGATTGGTCAATTTCCACTTTTGCAGCTTACCAGCAGCACCTCTCGCGATGTACGGTTGCTTGGCGTCGCGCCTGTAGACAGCGACCTCAGCGTCGCCTTCCCCACGCAATCCAAACTCACCAATTCTGCGGCACGAACGTCCGGCCGGCGGGCTTGATGACATCGTCATAGGCGTGCTTCTTCGATCGCTTGGGCAGCTCGACCTTGTCGTCCTTGGGCTTCTCGTAGGGGATCAGCGACAGGATGTTGGCGATGCCGTTGAGCCGCGCGCGACGCTTGTTGTTGCTGTCGAGGATATTCCAGCGCGCGTGCGGGACGTCGGTGGCTTCGAGCATGTCGTCGCGCGCCCGCGAATAGTCATACCAGCGCGAATAGGATTCGAGATCCATCGGGCTGAGCTTCCACTGGCGCAGCGGGTCGTTGACGCGCGCGTCGAAGCGCCGTTGCTGCTCGTCCATCCCGACTTCGAGCCAGGTCTTGATCAGGATAATCCCCGATTCGGCCATCCAGCGCTCGACAAGCGGGCAGATTTCAAGAAACCGGTCGCGCTGGTCGGGCGTGCAGAAGCCCATGACGTAGTCGACGCCGGCGCGGTTGTACCAGCTGCGGTCGAAGATAACAATTTCGCCGGCGGCCGGGAAATTCTGGATATAGCGCTGCATGTACAATTGGGTTTTCTCGCGATCCGACGGCGCGGGCAGCGCGTTGATGCGGAATACCCGCGGCGACACCCGCTCGGTCAGCGCCTTGATCAGCCCGCCCTTGCCGGCGGCGTCGCGACCTTCGAACACCAGCACGATGCGCGCTCCGGTCTTCTTGACCCAGCTCTGCAGGTAGCACAGCTCGACCTGCAGCTTGCGCAGTTCGGCCTCATATTCACGGCGGCCGAGCTTGGCGCTGTGGTCTTCTTCGGCGTGCTTCTTGTTCATATCGCTCTCCCCGATGATCTGCGTGTGCGGTGCCGGGCGCTAGCGGCCCTGCCGGCGCCATTGTTCGGGCGCCAGCTGCCAGCCGCCGCCGAGCGCCTTGTACAGGAACACGACGGTAACCAGCTGATCGCGCTGCGCCCGCGCCAGCGTATATTGCGCCGGAAACAGTTGCTGTTCGGCTTCGAGCACCTCGAAATAATTGGCGCGGCCGGCGTCATAGCGCAGCTGCGCGAGGTCAACCGAGTTTTGCAACGCCGCGACTTGCGTCTCCAGCGCGGCGCGCTGGTCGATCAGCGCCTGTTGCGCGACCAGCGCGTCGGAGGTTTCGCGGAACGCCACGAGGATGGTCTTGCGGTAGAGCGCGACGGTCTCGTCCCAGTAGGCGCGGCGGTTGGCCTCGGTCGCCTTGAGTCGCCCGCCGCTGAAGATCGGCCCGGCGAGCGTGCCGGCGACGTTCCAGACGCTGAAGCTGGCATCGACGGCGTCCGACACATTGACCGCCTGGCCGCCGACAAATGCCGACAGTCCGATCCGCGGGAAGTAGTTGGCGGCAGCGACGCCGACCTCGGCATTGGCGGCGATCATCCGCTGTTCGGCCTGCTGGATGTCGGGCCGGCGCTGCAGCAGCGCGGTGGTCGCGCCGGGCGGCGTTGCCGGCATCGCCTGTGCGGTGAGCACGCGGCCGCGCGGCATCGCCTTGGGGTAGGCGCCGACAAGTACGCTCAGGATGTTTTCCTGCTGGGCGATCTGCTTCTTCAGGTCGGCGATGCGGTCGAGGCTGGCGGCATGGTTGGCGCGGGCGCGCTCGACCGGCAGCCGCGTGTCGCGGCCAGCCTCGTAGCGCAGCGTGAAGAAGTCGACATTCTGCTTGTAGACGGCGGCACTTTGCACCGCGATTTCGAGTTGGCGGTCGAGCGACAGCAGCTCGAAATAGGCGGTCGCGACATCGCTCACCAGGCTGAGTAGCACGGCCTTCCGGACGTCCTCCTCGGCCAGCAGGTTGGCGCGCGCCGCCTCGGTCGAGCGCTTGATGCGGCCCCAGATATCGATTTCCCACGCCGCGCTGACGCCGCCGCCACCGCCGCTGTAGGTGATCGGCCTGGCGCCGTTGGGCAGCGGCAGATAAGTGCCTTGGGCACCGCCCAGTGCCTCGTAGCCGAGCTGCGGCAGCGCCTCCGACTTGGCGACTCCGACCAGCGCGCGCGCCTGTTCGACGCGCGCCACCGCGACCTGAATGTCGAGGTTGTTCGCCAGCGCCTCGTCGATGACGCCCTGCAGCACGGGGTCGTTGAACACCGACCACCACGGCAGGTCAGCGAGCGAGCCGGCGTCGTTCAGGCTGGTCTGGGCGCGGAAGCTGGCCGGCGGCGCGACTTGCGGCCGGACATAGTCGGGCCCCTGCGTGCAGCCCGCGACCAGCACGAGCGGCAACAGCAGCGTGCCGATGCGGATCTTTCTCCTGTCATGGGGTTTGTGCGTCATTTCACTGGCCCTTCACTGGACTGCTGCAAGCATCTTGCGGAACCGCGACAGCGTGTAGACGGTGTAGACGCCGCCGATGGCGAGCATCTTGGCCATTTCGGGCCAGACCATCGCGAACGAGGCATCGCGGAACAGTACCGCTTGCGCAAAGCTGACGAAGTGCGTCGACGGCACGAACTGCATGGCCTTCTGCAGCCAACCCGGCATGCTTTCGAGTGGCGTCTGCCCGCCCGACAACAGGCTCATGATGATGTAGACGGGGAACGCCAGCAGCCCGAATTGCGGCATCGAATTGACCACCGTCGCCAGCATGATGCCGAGCGCCGTCACCGAAAACAGGTAGATCGACATGCCGAGCAGGAACAGCAGCTTGGACCCGAAGATCGGCACGCCCAGCGCGCCCTGGACGATCACGAACAGCGAGGCCATCGCGACGACGATCACCACCAGCCCGTTCGCCCAGATTTTGGCGAACATCAGTTCGTAGGATTCGAGCGGCATCACCAACAGATGCTCGATATTGCCGTGCTCGCGCTCACGCAATACGGCGGCGCCGCACAGGAAAATCGCCAGCACCGAAATGTTGTTGATCAGCTGGTTGACCGCGACGAACCAGCCCTGTTCGTAATTGGGATTGAAGCGCGCGCGCGTCTCCAGTGCCACCAGCGGCGCATTGCGTGGCTGCCCGGCTTCGGGCCAGTACGGCTGCACCGCCGAATTGATGATGCGGTTGATATAGCCGGGGCCGCGCCCGGCCTGGCTCATCGCGGTGGCGTCGGTGACGATCTCGATTGTCGGCTGCTGGTTGGATTCGATGTCGGACTGGAAGCGCGGCGGCACGACCACGACGAAGGTGAATTTGCCCGAATCCATCGCGCGGTTGATCTCGCGGAAATCGAGATCGGCGGCGGGCAGGAAAAGCGGCGGCAGCATCGCATCCTTGATCGATTGACCGAGATGGCTGTCGTCTTCGTTGACGATGGCAATCGAGGCATTCTTGACGTCCATTACCGAGCTTTTCGACGGCGTGTAGACCGAGAAGGTGAAGCTGTAGGCAATCAGGAACAGCAGCACCGGATCACGCAACAGGCTGATCAGTTCCTTGACGCCAAGATAATAGATGTGCCTGATATTGTTCATCATCTCACGCCTCCTGCTTCTTGAGCAGCAGGACCGAGAGTACGAAATAGACGACCGCGATGATCGCCAGCGCGACCAGGCTGGGCCACAGCGCCGTCCAGCCCAGCGCCTTGGTGAAGGCGCCGACGCTGATCGCCTGGAAATAGGTACTGGGGAAGATTGTCGCCGCCGCCGCCGCGCCGCCGGTCAGCGACGACACCGGCACGAACATCCCCGAAAACTGCACAGCAGGCAGGATGGCGATGATCGCGGCCGCAAAGATCGCCGCAGTCTGCGTCGAGGCGAACACCGATATCAGCAGCCCGAACCCGGTGCTTGCCATCACGAACAGGATGCCGCCGATGACCAGCGCCGACACGCTGCCCTTGATCGGAACGCTGAACAGCAGCACCGCGATCAGCACCAGCGTCGCGAATTGCAGCAGCGCGATGGCCGCATAGGGCAGTTGCTTGCCGAGCAGGAATTCGGCGCGGGTCGCGGGTGCGGCGTAGAAGTTGGCGACCGAGCCGAGTTCCTTTTCGCGCACGACGCTGAGCGCGGTCAGCATGCTGGGGATCAGCATGATGAGCAGCATGATGTCGCCCGGCACCATCGCATAAACGCTTTCGAACGACTGGTTGTACAGCGCGCGAGACTCGATTTTCATCGGCTGCGCCATCGGCGGCATGCCCTTGTCCTGACGCATTGAGGCTTCGATCTTGCTGTGCGCGCCTTCGACATAGCCGCGCGCGGATTCGGCGCGGAACGGGATGGCGGCGTCGAAATAGGCCATGACTTTCGGCTGGGCGCCGCGGTTGAGGTCGCGCTGGAAGCCCGGCGGAATCTCGATGACGAAACGCAGTTCGCCGTTGCGCAGCCGCCGGTCGAGTTCGTCATAGCTCGTCACCGGGGCATGCTCGGTGAAATAATAGGAGCCGCGATAGGCGTCGGCATAGTCGCGGCTGGCGGTCGTCTGGTCGGTGTCGAGCACCGCATAGGGCAGCCGGTCGACATCGAGCGAGATGCCGAAGCCGAACACGATCATCAGCAGGATCGGCCCGATGATGGCGAACGCCAGGCGGATACGGTCATGCCAGATTTCAATCGATTCACGCCGCGCGAATGCCCAGACGCGGGCAATGGTGAAACGGCCGGCACGCGGGTCGGCGGTCGTTTCGGGCAGCGCCGGTGCGGCAGGCGTGGCGGCGGGCAGGGGGGTGGCAGGTGCAGGCGTGCCTTCCTCCGCGCGCTGCGCCGCCGCCGCATCCTCGAGATAGCCGATGAAGGCTTCCTCCAGCGTCGCGGCCTTGCGTTCCTTGACCAGTTCGGCGGGCGGCCCCTGCGCCAGCACCTTGCCGCGATGCATCATCGACATGCGGTCGCAGCGTTCGGCTTCATTCATGAAATGCGTCGACAGGAAGATCGTTACGCCCTTGTCGCGGCTGAGCCGGATCAACAATTCCCAGAAGCCGTCGCGCGCCACCGGATCGACGCCCGACGTCGGCTCGTCGAGGATCAGCACCTCGGGTTCGTGCAGCACGGCGACGCCGAGCGACAGTCGTTGCCGAATGCCCAGCGGGATGCTTTCGGCCAGCGTGTCGGCGACGTCGCCAAGCCCGAAGTCGCGGATGACTTCCTCGACACGCGCCACGCCCGCGGCTTCGGGCATGTCGAACAGCCGGGCATGGAGCATCAAGTTCTGGCGGACGGTCAGTTCGGTATAGAGTGAAAATGCCTGCGACATGAAGCCGACGCGCCGCCGCAATTCGATGTCGCCGCCCTTGACCGGCTTGCCGAACAGCTTGGCCTCGCCCTCGGTCGGCGGCAGCAGCCCGGTCAGCATCTTCATCGTCGTGGTCTTGCCGCAGCCGTTCGAACCGAGAAATCCGAAGATCTCGCCCTGTTCGATGCGGAAATTGACGTGGTCGACCGCGGTGAAGTCGCCGAAGCGCTGCGTCAGTCCGGTCGATTCAATCGCCGGCACATCGCCGCGCTTGACGAACGGCGTGATCACCGGCTCCTTGTGGCCGCGCGTCACTTCTTCGGGCAGCAGCTTGATGAACGCCTTTTCGAGATTGTCGGTGCCGGTCTTTTCGAGCACTTCGGCGGGTGTGCCGGTGGTCATCACCTTGCCGGCGTTCATCGCCACCAGCCAGTCGAAGCCTTGCGCCTCGTCCATATAGGCGGTCGCGACGATGACGCTCATCTGCGGCCGACGCAGCCGGATACGCGAGATCAGGTCCCAGAACTGCCGCCGCGCCAGCGGATCGACGCCGGTCGTCGGTTCGTCGAGGATGAGCAGGTCGGGGTCGTGAATCAACGAGCAGCACAGCCCGAGCTTCTGCTTCATGCCGCCCGACAGCTTGCCCGCCGGCCGGTGACGGAACGGTTCGAGGTCGGTCGAACGCAGCAGGTCGTCGATGCGAAACGCGCGTTCCTCGGCCGACTGGCCGAAGAGCCGCCCGAAGAAGTCGACATTCTCCAGCACCGACAGCGTCGGGTAGAGGTTCTTGCCCAGCCCCTGCGGCAGATAGGCGATGCGCGACGCGACCGAATTGCGGAAGCCGGTATCGGCGATATTGCCGCCGAGCACGGTCGCCTGGCCGCTCTGCAGATGCCGCACCCCCGCGACGATCGACAGCAGTGTCGACTTGCCGACGCCGTCGGGGCCGATCATGCCGATCATCCGCCGCGACGGGATGGCAAGCGACACATCATCCAGCGCAATCGTGTTGCGGTAGCGCTGGTTGAGGTTGCTGACGCTGACGACGAATTCGTCGCCGGGTACGGCGATCATTTGACCGCTCCGGCCCCCGGCGCGGCGCTTTTGGCGCCCAGCTGGCTGGTACCGGTGGCCTGCCACGGCGCCGGCGCGTGTGACGGTTCGAGATTCGCCGGCCAGGTCGCGGCCGGGTCATAGCGCACATAGCCGACGCCCGGCACGCCCGACTTGACGAACGGTTCGACCTCCTTAAGCCGTGCCGCCGGGATCTGCAGCTTGACGCGGAAGGTCAGGTTATAGCGTTCCTCGGCAGTCTCGACGGTCTTGGGCGTGAACTGCGCTTCGGGCGAGACATAGGTGACGCTGGCGATGACCGGACGGTCGGGCGCTGCATCGAGCACGATCCGCGCCTGTGAGCCCATGGCGATCTTGCCGCTGACCCGGTCGGGCAGGAAGACGTACATGTAGACGTCGGACAGATCGAGCATCGACAGGATGCGACCGCCCGATGCGAGCACCTCGCCGGGCTCGGCGAGCCGGCTTTCGATGCGCGCGCGGATCGGTGACACCAGCACCATGTCCTTGATTTCGGCACGCAGCCGGTCGGCGTCGGCGCGGCCGGCGATGACGTCGGCGCGCGCCGCCTCGATCTGCGAGGCCGCCTGCGTCACCTGCGCCCGGGCACCGAGCACTTCGGCCTGCGTCGTGGCCTTGCGCGCGAAATCGATTTCGGCCTCCTGTTCGGACACCGCGCCGCGCTTCACCAGCCCCTGCGAGCGATTATAGGTGCTGGTGGCATAATCCGACTGCGCCTTGCGCACGACGACCTGCGCTTCGGCATAGGCCCTGTCGGCTTGCGCGACCTTGATCTGGGCCTGTGCCGACAGGATCTTGGCCTCGGCCTGGCGCAGCGCTGCCTCGAGCTCCTCGGTATCCATCCGCGCGACCACCTGCCCGGCCTCGACGGTATCGCCCTCGTCGACCAGCACTTCGGTGATGCGACCGGGGCGCTTGGCGGCAATGTAGTAGTCGGTCGCCTCCAGCCGGCCATTGCCTGACGCGAAACCCGGCGGCAACGCCGGCGGCCGGGTGAAGTACCAAGCCGCACCGCCCGCCACCACGATCAGCGCCAGCACCAACAGGATTGTCCGCTTCGACATGTGTCTATCCCCGATACGGAAGCTGAGTATTGGTGAACGAAGTCATATTGAATTGTTGATTTTTGGCGCGCTAGGCGCGCCTGAAAGTTCTACAGCCAGATCAAGCGCAGCGTTGAAGTCGGTATCGATCAACCCCGCCGGCAGCTGGCTGCGCAGCGCATTGGCGAGTCTGAATTCGCTGAACAGCGAAGCTGGCTTGACAGCGCCGGTGACGCGGCGCAGCGCGCTGGCCAGGCTGCGAAACGGATCGTCGCGCAGCCAGAATATCGTCGCCGGAATCTCGGCAGGGTCGCGGCGCGCGCCGTCCGCGTCATGCGGATGGCACCAGCCGCGTCGATCGAGCTCGGCCCAGAATGCCCGGTGGCCGAGTCGGTGCAAATCGGCGATGACCGTGATCTCGACGCTGTGGACGCCCTCGGCCGCCAGCGCCCGCAGCCAGTGATGGCGATCGACGACATAGTGCCGGCCGAGCGGCCCGACGATAACCGGGATGGTCAGGCGTGCGAGGAGTTGTGCGCGGGCCTGGCCGCGGGCCGCGCGAAACTGCAGTCGCTTGCGCTCGATTTCACGGAAGCCGACGGTGAACTGCGTCGGGTGCAAATCGCGGATTGCGGCATGGCATGAACGCGGTGCGCCGTCGGCATCATTGGCGCTCCGCCAGCGCAGCGGCAGGACGCCATTTGCAATGCCCACCCGCTGATCGCCACATTTGCCGATGTGCATGCCATCCTCCCCGATTCCGCGGAAATATCTGAACAGTTAATTGAAGGAATAAATATATTAAAAAAATGTTACAATAAGTAGATTTCCGTATTTGGCTCGAACCGAAGGCGGGATAGCGATGCGACAGGTGGAACGGCTGGCGAAATCGACAGCTGCGGAGGACGTGCCGATGCCCCGATTGGAACCGCTGGTACCCGGAATGGGCGTCGCTGCGCCCGCCGCCCGCCGTCCGGCTTCGTGACAATGAGGCCGGGCCTGTTCGGCAACGGGCTGCGCAACGCCGTGCTGCGGCAGGATGTGCCGGCCGGGCTGGCGGTCGCTGCCGTCGCATTGCCGAGCGCCATCGCCTATCCGGCGATTGCCGGCCTGCCGCCGGTCGTCGGCATCTATTCGAGCATCGTGCCGCTGGTCGCCTATGCGGTGTTCGGGCCGTCACGCAGGCTGATGGTCGGCCCCGACGCGGCGACGATGATGATGCTGTCGGCAACGCTGACATCGCTGACCATTCCCGGCGACCGCGTGCTCGCGGCTTCGGCAATCGCCGTCATGGTCGGGCTGTTCTGCCTCGCGGCGCGGCTGGCGCATTTCGGTGTCGTTGCGAACTTCCTGTCGCGGCCGATCCTCGTCGGCTTCATGGCGGGGACGTCGCTGTCGATCCTCGCCGGCCAGATCGGGCGCGTCACCGGCGTCAAGCTCCACGCCGAACGCATATTGCCGCCGCTGTTCGAAGTCGTCGCACGCTGGGCCGAAATCAACTGGCTGTCGCTGCTGCTGGCGGTCGCCATGTTCGTGCTGCTGCAGGTGTTGCGCGGCACGCGCTATCCGGGGCCGGTCGTCGTCGTTGTCGTGTCGATCGTGCTGTCGGCGCTGTTCGGGTTCGACAAGCTCGGCATCGCGGTGGTCGGGACGGTGCCCAACACGCTGCCGACGCTGTCGATGCCGGCGTTCCACGCGCTGCCGTTCAAGGCGCTGGTGCTCGATTCGGGCGGGCTGTTCTTGGTCAGTTTCGCCGCGGGCATCGTCACGGCGCGCAGCTTCGGCGCCGTCGCTGGGGAGGACGTCGATCCCGACCGCGAACTTGTCGGCTTCGGCGCGGCGAATATCGTCAACGGGCTGTTCGGGGGTTTTCCGATTACCGCATCGGATTCGCGCACCGCGATCAACCTGTCGTCGGGCGGCACGTCGCAGGTCGCGGGGCTGGTTGCCGCGGCGGCGCTGGCGGCGACATTGCTGTTCCTGGGCGGCGCGCTGGCGCTGCTGCCGATCCCGGCACTCGGCGCCATCCTGGTATCGGCGGCGATCAGCCTGATCGACATTCCGGCGCTGCGGCAACTGTGGAAGATCAGCCGGATGGAGTTCGGCTTCGCCATCATCACCGCGACCGGCACGATCAGCTTCGGCGTGCTCAACGGCGTCGTCGTCGCGCTGTTCGCGACGCTCGCCTATCTCGTGATCAAGAGCATGACCCCGCGCGAGGCGCTGTATGGCCGTATCCCGGGGCGCGACGGCTTCTACAAGCTGCATCGCCATGCCGATGCCCGCCCGGTGCCGGGGCTGACGCTGGTCAGCGTCGAGGGCAGCGTCGTGTTCTACAATGCCGACAGCATCAGGGAGCGACTCGAAGCCATTGCCAGGCAGGCGCCAAAGGACGCGCGCTGGTTCGTCCTCGACGCCAGCACCACCCCGCATGTCGACAGTACCGCGGCCGAGATGTTTGGCAGGTTGCGCACCGACCTTGCCGCATGCGGCGTCACGCTGGGTTTTGCCGAATTGCATACCGAGGTGCGGCGGCTGTTGCGCGCCGCCGGCGTGTTGCAAAGTATCGGCAAGGACATGCTGTTCGATGATATCGAGGAGATCGAGCCGGCCTTGCGACGGAAGACTGCCGGCGCGCCCGATGATGATGGCTGAGCTACGGTGCTGGATATGCCGAAGTTCGCGCCGGCCACGTCCCCCGGCTGAAGCCATCGGCCCGCTCAATGTCGTTGCCAAGCGCCATATTTACGACGGGCAATCTTCAATTTGTCTTACCCTTAAGGCGGAAAGTTAGGGAATTACCATTATCGACGCGAACCGGCGCCTGGGATACAACGCAAGTTGCATACGGTTCGAGTGGGCGGTGGATAAAAACAACCGACGGGATTTGCACATGAAGCAGTTGGGCAGGGCAACACGACATTCCGGCTACGGCGTTCCGGCAGCGCTCTCGTTGCTGCTGTTCGCCGCCTGTCCCGGGCTGGCCGCGACGCCGGCGCCGGCGGTAGCGGCGAGCCCTGCTGAAGTCGTCGCGCCCACGACGAATGAAACGCTGGTCGCGCGCATTGCGCTGTATCCCGACGACCTGATTGCGATCATCCTGCCGGCGTCGACGTTTCCGCTGCAGGTCGTCGAGGCCGCGCGCTATCTCGACAAGCGCACCAAGGATCCCAAGTTGCCGATCAAGGATAGCTGGGACGCATCGGTCAAGTCGCTGCTCAACTATCCGACCGTGATACAGGCGATGAACGCCGACCTCGACTGGATGCAGGCGCTGGGTGATGCGGTGGTCGCGGATCAGGAGAATGTGCTCGCCGCGGTGCAATCGTATCGCCGCAAGGTCTATGCGGCGGGCAACTTGAAATCCGACGCCAAGCAGGTCGTCGCGATGGACCAGGACATCATCACCATTGCCCCGGCCGACCCGCAGGTCATCTATGTGCCGCAATACAACCCGACGACGATCATGGTGTACGGCGGCTATTCGACCTGGGGCTATTACGGTTACGGTTATCCGTCCTATTACTATCCCTATGCCCCCGGCGCGGCGCTGGCGGCCGGGCTGATCTGGGGCGCGGCGATCGGCGCGGCGTGGAACGGCGGCCACTACGTCACGCATTATGGCGGCTACGGCGGCTATGGCGGCGGCGGCATCCACATCAACAACGGCGACATCAATGTCGGCAGCGGCAACCGCCCCGGCGGCGGCACCGGTGCCGCCAACCGCCCCGGAGCGGGCGGCGGCACCGCATGGAAGCCGTCGGCGCAGCCGC
>ERZ724517.347-NODE-347-length-28923-cov-9.747748_pt1 | contig 28923 bp, 31 predicted proteins | sample MGYA00376050_ERZ724517 | MGnify/ENA primary metagenome ERZ724517 (study PRJEB28724, sample SAMN07190886) | activated sludge metagenome | isolation source: activated sludge of sewage treatment plant in Hong Hong | place: USA: Christiansburg, Virginia | collected... | reverse complement strand
GAAGAGCAAGTCAAGGTCATTGGACACCTGCGCCTGAGTATCCCGCTGTACAACGTTTACCTCAATGAAGCCGATGAATGGTCCAGGCGTCTGCAGATTGAGTTGAGCGAGTGGGCGATGGAGTTGCAACGTCCGTTGCCGGATTCGCTCGTTTCACTGGCGCACTCGTTGCTCGGCAGTTCCGCGACGGTCGGTTTTGTGGCTTTGTCTGACATGGCACGTGCACTCGAGCAGGCTTTGCAGCATGTTCAATTGCACCGTCAGGGAACACCAGAGCAGGCACAGGTGTTTTCCAACGCGGCGGAAGATATCCGCCGTTTGTTGCACCAATTTGCCGCAGGTTTCCTAAAGGAATCCGATGCCACCGTTCTGGCGGCCCTGCATACGATTATCGAGACCGAGTTTCCCGCACCGACGATGGATTCCATCGCCGATGCGCTGGACGACGATATGGTCGACCTGGACGACGAGGACCTTGAAACCGTCGCGCCACTCGTTGAGATGCCCGCGGTTGCATCCGCAGACTTGCCCGCACCCGCGCCCCTGTCCGTGGTCGCGGCTCCGCTCAGCGTTGCCCAGGCGCACGATGACGATGAGATTGACGCGGTCGACCACCTGGACGAAGACCTCTTCCCGATATTTGAGGAAGAAGCGATTGATCTGATGCCACAGCTGGGCAATGCCTTGCGTCAGTGGGTCGCCGTACCGGACAATTTGAAGGCCCGCAACGAAGTCCTGCGCGTGTTGCACACCTTGAAAGGCAGTGCGCGCCTGGCAGGCGCCATGCGTTTGGGCGAAATGTCCCACCGGATGGAGTCCAGCATCGAGCAGATTGGCTCGGAGCAATTGCAGTCTGTTCAGCTCGAGCCGCTGTTGACCCGATTTGACGCACTGCAAGCCACCTTCAGCAACCTGGGGGCCGTGCAGGTTGAAGAGGAGGCTCCCGTTGCCGCGGTGGCCGAGGCGGCTGCAGCAGTGGCTGCGGCGCCAGTGCCCGTACCGGTTGGAGTACCCGTCAAGGTGCTGCCACGCGGCCTGGCCGCAGTTTCCACCGTGCGTCAACCAGCCAACCAATCGGTTCGTGTGCGTTCGCAATTGCTCGACCGTCTGGTGAACCAGGCCGGCGAAGTGATGATTTCCCGGGCCCGCATGGAGGCACGTCTGACGCAATTGCGCTCATCGCTGGGCGATTTGAGCGGCAATTTGGAGCGCCTGCGCAACCAGCTGCGAGACGTGGAATTGCAGTCCGAATCGCAAATGCAGTCGCGTTTGGCCCAGACCAAGGATTCCGCCCAGGCTTTCGATCCGCTGGAGTTCGACCGCTTTACCCGTGTGCAGGAATTGACCCGCATGATGGCCGAGTCCGTGCACGACGTGGCCACCGTACAGCGCAACCTGCAACGCTCGGTCGAAGGGGCGGAAGACGACCTGATTGCCCAGGGCCGTCAGGCGCGGGAACTGCAGCGCGATTTGCTGCGCACGCGCATGGTGGAGTTCGAAAGCATTTCCGAACGCCTGTACGGCGTGGTCCGCCAGGCCGCCAAAGACTCCGGCAAACAGGTCAAGCTCGATATCACCGGCGGCTCCATTGAAATGGACCGTGGTGTGCTGGACCGCATGGGCCCGGCGTTCGAGCACATGTTGCGCAACTCGGTGGCACACGGTATTGAAAGTGCAGCCGAACGCGTTGAGGCGGGCAAGCCGGCTGCCGGCACGATCACCATTCAGGTCAACCAGGAAAGCAATGACGTGTCCGTCGCCTTCAGTGACGATGGCGGTGGTCTGCATCTGGACAAGATTCGCGCCAAGGCCATCGCCAACGGCGTGCTGGCGGCCGATCAGGCGCTGAGCGAGAGCGATGCAGCCAATCTGATCTTCACGCCCGGCTTCTCGACAGCTGACCAGGTGACCGAATTGGCCGGACGGGGTATCGGCATGGACGTGGTGCGCTCCGAAGTGAACGCGTTGGGCGGGCGCATCGAGACCGCGACCGAGCAGGGTCATGGAACAACGTTCAAGGTGATTCTGCCGCTGACCACGGCGGTGACGCAGGTCGTGATGTTGCGCGTTGGCGATTTCACCATTGGTGTTCCGTCAGGACTGGTCGAGACCGTTTTGCGCACACCCGCAGCGGTCCTGGAGCAGGCGTACCAGACGGACGGCTTTGACATGGCCGGGCAGGTGCTGCCGTTCTTCTGGGCGGGTGCGCTGCTGCAGGTGTCGGCACACAGTACCGAGCCGCCCACCAAGACACGGTCCGTGGCCGTTTTCCGAAGCGCCGGTCAGCGACTGGCTCTGCACGTGGATGAAGTGCTGGGCAACCGAGAAGTCGTGGTCAAGAACCTGGGTCCACAGCTGGCGCAATTGCCCGGCCTGGCGGGTGTATCGGTTCTGGCATCGGGCGCGGTCGCGCTGATTTACAACCCGGTGGCGCTGGCTGCCGTGTACGGTGAGCAGGCGCGGCAGTTGCACAAGTCGGTGGCGGTTGCGTCGGCGGACGCGGGCGGCAGCCTTGCAAATCCGCAGGCCACCGCGCTAAACGTCGTCAACCAAGTGCCCTTGATTCTCGTGGTCGATGACTCGATCACGGTGCGTCGCGTGACCCAGCGTTTGCTCAAGCGCGAGGGCTATCGCGTCGCACTCGCATCGGACGGTCTGGATGCCTTGGAAAAATTGCAGGAAGAGAAGCCAACCGTGGTGCTGTCCGATATCGAAATGCCCCGCATGGACGGTTTCGATCTGGCCCGCAACATCCGCGGTGATGCCCGTCTGCGTGATCTGCCCATCATCATGATCACGTCCCGCATTGCCGGCAAACACCGCGAACATGCCAAGGAACTTGGGGTTGACCACTATCTGGGCAAGCCCTACTCGGAAGAAGAGCTGCTGGGCCTGGTGCGCAGCTACTGCACGTCTGACGTCGAGGCCTGAAGGCCTTTGCGAACGACGGCGTAGCGCTCCAGTGTCCGCGCCCTTGCCTGGGCGTGGTCCACGATGGGCTGCGGATAGTGACTTCCTAAAACCACACCTGCGGCGGCCAGATCAACCGGTTTGGCGCACCAGGGTGCGTGAATCTGGCTTGCATCCAACCCCGCAAGCTGGGGCACATAGCGCCTGATGAACTTGCCCTGTGTGTCGAACTTCTCGCTCTGGCTGATCGGGTTGAAGATGCGGAAATAGGGCTGGGCGTCGCAACCGCTGGAGCTGACCCATTGCCAGCCCCCATTGTTGGCGGACAGGTCAAAGTCGTTGAGCTTCTCCGCAAAATAGCGCTCGCCCCAGCGCCAGTCAATCCCCAGGTGCTTGACCAGAAAACTGCCGGCCACCATGCGCAGCCGGTTGTGCATGTACCCCGTCTGGTTCAGTTGCGCCATGGCCGCATCCACCAGCGGGTAGCCGGTGCAGCCCCGGCACCAGGCCGCAAACCGGGTTTGGGCTAGCGCACCGTGCTCCCATATGATCTGGTCGTACTCGGGTTTGAACGCGCCGTCCACCACATGGGGGAAATTCGCCAAAACCTGGAAATAAAAATCCCGCCAGACCAGTTCCCCCAGCCACACCGATGCGCCAGCGCTGCCCTGCAGGCTGCGTTGCAAGGCCAGCGACACCAGTTGGCGGATGGACACCGTGCCAAACCGCAAATGCACACTGAGATAGCTCGGGCCCTTGACGGAAGGGAAATCGCGGGTCTGGCCATACTGGTCCATGCGCTCCCAAAAATCGTCCACCAGCAGACGCGCCTTGCGGGCTCCCGCGCCAATGCCCAATGCCTGAAGGTTGGTGGCAGAAAAGCCCAGAGTGTCCAGGGACGGAACCGGTTCGGCATAGGCCAGTGGGCGCTCGGCCAGCGCTTGCGCATGGGGCTCGCAGGCATGCTGCACCGGAGGCGTATCACCCAACCGGGCCAGCCAGGCCCGCTTGTAGGGGGTAAAGACCCCATAGGGCTTGCCGGTTTGCGTCAATACCTCCCGGCGCTCAAAAATCACATGGTCTTTGACGGTGACAAGCGCTCTGTGCTGGAAGGCCAGCGCGCTGTGGACCGCTGCATCCCGGGCCATGGCCTGGGGTTCGTAGTCGTGGGCCGCAAAAACTGCTTGTGCGCCCAGCGTCTGCGCCAGTTGGGGAATCACGGCAGTGGCGAAGCCGTGCTGGACGATCAACCCCGCCAGCGGCTTGCCCGCCAGAGCACGCAAATCGGCGTCCAGTTCCACCAGCGATTCTCGGATGAACTCCACGCGCCGATCCGCGCGCGGCAGAGGGTCCAGGATGGCGCGGTCAAAAACAAAGACGCAATGCACCCGGGTGCAGCGTTGCAGGGCCGCATGGAGTGCCGCGTGGTCGTGTACCCGCAGGTCACGGCGAAACCATACCAGGCCCGTATCAAATTCTTTTCGCATGGCAGCCGTTAAAATCTATGAATGTCCGGCGATTCTGCACCCATCAACCTCACGAATCACTTCCTGATTGCAATGCCCGGACTGGAAGATGCGATATTTTCCAAGAGCGTGGTGTATGTCTGTGAACACACCGCGCGGGGCGCCTTGGGCCTGGTCATCAACAAACCGGCCGACCTCAAAATGGCGGCCCTGTTTGGCAAGGTCGACCTGCCACTCAAACGCCAGGACCTGACCGACACACCCGTGTTCCAGGGTGGCCCGGTGCAGATTGAGCGCGGTTTTGTGTTGCACGAGTCCGTCTTCCCGGCCCATGCACGGCCGGAGCAGGCTTTGTATGCGTCCACCATGACCATCCCCGGCGGATTGGAGATGACCACATCCAAGGATGTGCTCGAAGCCCTGTCCAGTGGCTCGGGTCCCCGCCGGGTACTGGTGTCGCTGGGGTATTCGGCCTGGGGCGAAGGCCAGCTGGAGACCGAATTGGGCGAAAACAGCTGGCTGACCGTCGATGCCGACCAGAGCGTCATTTTCGATACCCCGGTGGAAGAGCGTTACGACAAGGCCCTGGCCCTGCTGGGCCTGCAGGCCTGGATGATTTCGTCACAGGTGGGCCACGCATGAGCGTCGCGCCAGCCGCCCTGCAGGCAACACAGGTGCCGGACGCAATGAATACCTTTTTGGCGATTGATTTTGGAATGAAGCGAACCGGCGTGGCGGTCGGCAACCGGCTGCTGCGCACCGCCCAGCCTGTCGGTTCGGTGAAGGCCGAAGGCGATGCACGGTTTGCGCTGATCGAAAAGCATCTCAAGGAATGGCAGCCCGACGCGCTGGTCATCGGCGTGCCCTACCATCCCGACGGCGCCGCCCATGAGAACACGGCACGGGCCCGGAAATTTGGCCGCCAGTTGCACGGCCGCTTCAAGCTGCCGGTGTTCGAGGTGGATGAGCGCTACAGCACCACCGAGGCCCTGGCCAGCGGCGCCAAGGATGCCGATGCCGCCTCGGCCTGCATTATTTTGGAACAGTTCTTAAGGAGTTTGCCGTGAGTACATTGGCATTGGACGCGGAGGCGCTGTACCGTGAATTGTTGCGTGGCGTGCAGTTGATTGCTGGCCCGAATACGCGATTGGTCGGCATCACTTCGGGTGGCGCCTGGCTGGCCGAACGCCTGCAAAAGGACATGAACCTGCCTGGCCAGGCCGGCAAGATTTCCTCGGCCATGCACCGCGACGACTTTGCGCAACGCGGGCTGTCCAGTGGCGGCCAGACGGTTTTGCCGTTTGATGTGAATGGCGCCGACATCCTGATCCTGGACGATGTGCTCTACACCGGGCGCACGCTGCGCGCCGTGATCAACGAACTGTTCGACTACGGCCGCCCGGCCAGCGTGAAACTGGCAGTTCTCGTGGACCGCGGCGGGCGCGAACTGCCGGTGCAGGCCGACTTTGCGGCCGCGCGCGTTTCACTGGCCGCCAACCAGTTGCTCGCTCTCGCCCGCAGCGACTCCGGTGTCTTCAGCTTTGACGTAAAGGCCGTCTGACATGCTCTACAAACGCAACCCCCAACTCAACAAACACGGTGAACTGGTGCACTTGCTGTCGGTCGAAGGCCTGCCCAAAAGCATACTGACCCACATCCTCGACACGGCGGCCAACTTCGTCTCGGTCAACGACCGTGAGGTGAAGAAGGTGCCGCTGCTGCGCGGCAAAAGCGTGTTCAACCTGTTCTTCGAGAACTCCACGCGCACCCGCACCACCTTCGAGATCGCTGCCAAGCGTCTCTCGGCCGACGTTATCAACCTGGACATTGCGCGCTCAAGCGCCTCCAAGGGCGAGTCGCTGCTGGACACGATTGCCAACCTGAGCGCGATGGCCGCCGACATGTTCGTCGTGCGCCACAGCGAATCCGGCGCGCCCTACCTGATCGCCCAGCACGTCGCGCCCCACGTGCACGTGATCAACGCCGGCGACGGCCGCCACGCCCACCCCACACAGGGCCTGCTGGATATGTTCACGATCCGGCACTTCAAGAAAGATTTTTCCAACCTCACGGTGGCCATCGTCGGCGACGTGCTGCACTCGCGCGTCGCGCGCTCCGACATCCACGCGCTGACCACGCTGGGCTGTGCCGAGGTGCGTGTGGTCGGCCCCAAGACCCTGGTGCCGTCGGACCTGGCGCAGATGGGTGTGCGGGTCTGTCACACGCTGGAAGAGGGCATCAAGGATTGCGACGTCATCATCATGCTGCGCCTGCAAAACGAGCGCATGAGTGGCGCGCTGCTGCCCTCCATGCACGAATTCTTCAAGAGCTACGGCCTCACGCCCGAGAAACTGCTGCTGGCCAAGAGTGATGCCATCGTCATGCACCCCGGACCCATCAACCGCGGGGTCGAGATTGACTCCGCCGTGGTCGATGGCAAGCAAAGCGTGATCCTGCCGCAGGTCACCTTCGGCATCGCCGTGCGCATGGCGGTAATGAGCATAGTGGCCGGCAATGAAGCCGATTCCCGAGGCAGCAAATGATGACAAAGAAAACTCTGATCCAAGGCGGCCAGGTCATCGATCCTGCCAGTGGCTATACAGAAAACGCCGATGTAGCCCTCGTCGGGTCTAAGGTTGTAGCTATTAAAAATATAGCATCTGACTTCACCCCCGACACCACCATCGATGCCACCGGTTGCATCGTCATGCCCGGCCTGGTTGATCTGGCGGTGCGCCTGCGTGAGCCTGGCCAGGAGCACGCCGGCATGCTGGCATCCGAAATGGCTGCGGCCGTGGCCGGCGGGGTCACCAGTGTGGTCTGCCCGCCGGATACCGAGCCGGTGCTGGACGAGGCCGGTCTGGTCGAAATGCTGCGCCACCGCGCCGAGTTGTTGAAACAGGCCCGCCTGTTCCCGCTGGGTGCCTTGACCCGCAACCTGGAGGGTGAGGTGCTGACCGAAATGCTGCACCTCACCCAGGCCGGCTGCGTTGGCTTTAGCCAGGCCGAAGTGCCACTGGCCAACACGCAAGCCCTGCTGCGCGCGCTGCAATACGCCAGCACCTTTGGATACACCGTGTGGCTGCGCCCGCAGGAACTGTACCTGGGCAAGGGCGTGGCGGCCAGCGGCCCGCTGGCCACGCGCATGGGTTTGAGCGGCGTGCCGGTGGCAGCCGAGACGATTGCCCTGCACACCATCTTCGAGCTGGTGCGCGCCACGCAGGCGCGCGTGCACCTGTGCCGCCTGAGCAGTGCTGCCGGCGTAGCCCTGGTGCGCCAGGCCAAGGCCGAGGGCCTGCCGATTACCTGCGACGTCAGCATCAACTCCCTGCACCTCACCGACGTGGACATGGGCTACTTCGACAGCCGCATGCGCCTGCAGCCGCCGTTGCGCCAGCAGCGCGACCGCGATGCGCTGCGCGCCGGTCTGCTTGAGGGCACGATTGACGCCCTGGTGTCCGACCACACGCCGGTGGACGAGGACGCCAAGGCGCTGCCATTTGCCGAAAGCGAACCCGGCGCCACGGGGCTGGAGTTGCTACTCAGCCTGGCCTACAAGTGGGCGCAGGATGACAGCATCCCCCTGCACCAAGCCCTGGGCGTGGTGACGCACCGGCCGGCGGCAGTGGTCGGCTCTGCGCTGGGCCCCCTGGCGGCCAGTGCCGGGCGGCTGGTCGTGGGCGGGGTGGCGGATATCTGTGTCTTCGACCCGAACGCGGCCTGGACTGTCGAGGCCTCGGCCCTGCGCAGCCAGGGCCACAACACGCCGTTTGAAGGTTACGAGTTGCCCGGGCGCGTGCGGGCCACGCTGGTGGGCGGGCACCTGGCATACCGTGCCTGAGTTCGCGGGTCTGGCGGCCCACGCGGTGACCGGGGCGCGGCGGTGAGCCGGCTTCTGGCCTGCTGGCGCCTGCTGCGGGTGGTGCTGCATATCCTGGGTGGCCTGTGGACCATTCTCCTGGTCTTTCCGCGCCTGGCGCCGGCCCAAAGGCATGCACGGGTTCAGGCATGGGCCCTCGAAATGCTTGCCTGTATTGCTATCAAACTAGTAGTAAAAGGCACACCCCCGGTGACTGGCCCCATGCTGCTGGCCGCCAACCACATTTCCTGGATTGACATTGTGGTGGTGCATGCGACCCGGCATTGCCGTTTTGTCTCCAAGGACGAGATTGCGCGCTGGCCGCTGGTGTCCACGCTGGCGAACGCCGCCGACACCCTGTACATCACCCGCGAATCCCGCCGCGACGCCATGCGTGTGGTGCACCAGATGGCGCAGTGCCTGCGCGACGGCGATGTGCTGGCGATTTTTCCGGAAGGCACGACCGGCGACGGCGCCAGCCTGTTGCCGTTTCATGCCAACCTGCTACAGGCTGCCATCTCCGCCGATGCGCCGGTGCTGCCAGTGGCGTTGCAGTTCATGGACGGCAAGACCGGTGCGATCAGTTTTGCCCCGTGTTACGTGGGCGATGACACGCTGTGGCAATCGCTGTGGCGTACGCTGTGTGCTGACAATGTGCAAGCCGTGGTGCAGTTTGGAACACCGGAGTTAGCGCAAGGGCGGGACCGACGCGCCTGGGCTGCGGACTTGCGCGAGACCATTGCAAACTTGCGGCGCTAGCTTCCCTTCTTTGATCATTGTCATTGAAGTTAGCGGTGGGAACCCTAGGATAGAAATATCCACAAGGAGGTTCCTATGATTACAAGCCCTTCCCTTCGCGCTTTTCCTGCTGTAGTACTGGCAGTGTCAGCTTTGTTGAACGTCGGTTGTGCCGTATCGCCACCCGTGGCCGAGAAAATGGTTGTGGCCCCCGTGGGGTCGACAATGACCTACCACCGCAAGAGTTCGGGCGGACTGGGTGCATATGACGGTAAGGTGGTCTGGAATATGACCCAAAGCACTTGGCAGGGTCAGCCGGTTTACGCATTCGGGTCTCCAGTGGCAGGTACCACGCTGCATGAACCATCGCTTTTTGGCGTCGTCGCGCAGTTGAACCCTGCTGGGCAGCCCATCATGTCTTTCAATCCACCCATCACCTATCCCTGGCCCCTGGAAGTGGGTAAAACTTGGACGTCAACCCACACCATGACCGTGCATGCCAGCGGCAAGACGATGCCGATGAACATCAACGGGAAAGTGGAGTCTTGGGGTGATGTCACTGTACCCGCAGGCACATTCAAGGCCTACAAGCTGGTGTGGACGGACAGTTCCGGTGATGTCGAAACCCGCTGGATCAGCCCGCAGGATGCACTTGCGACCGTCAAGCGTCATGTCGATCGACCGGCGACACATCCTCAGGGGTCAGGCGTACTGGACGCCGAGTTGCTGTCCTTCACCTTCCCCGCCAAGTAACCGGGTCGCAACCGGAGCGTCGCCACACTCAGAGCGGCGCTGGGGGTTCTGCAATCTGGGTGTGGGTGCTGTTGGGGTACAAACCATGAAACGGTCATCATTCATTGCTTTGCTGTTGCTACTGCCGCTCTGTCGGATGGCATGGGCTCAAATCGACACTTTGCCCGAGGGGTTGGGCAAAAAAATCAGTACGCCTGAGGGCTTGCGGGAAGTCATCGCGAGCAAGGATCCGCGCATTGTTATCGTTGACGTACGGCCACCCGATGAGTATGCAGCGGGGCACATCCCCACAGCTATCAACATCCCTGGCGGTTTGAGCGCAGACATCAAGGATCCACCTGCAAAAGACAAATTCCTGGTGCTCTACTGCCTTGGCGGCAGGCGGTCACCCACAGCCGGCGAGAAGATGCTTGCCGACGGGTACAAGCATGTCTTTGTCTGGGGCGGCATTGTCAACTGGCCGTTCCCAAAGGAGATCTCGGCCAACTAACCGCAGCGCAAGGCGGCTTACGCGGCACTGTCGGGCAGAACGACGGGTTCTAAGGCAGCGACGGCTTTTCTGCCAGCAGTTGCTGCAAACGCTGCGTTCGCTCGGCCCGCGGCAACTCCGCGAGCTGTCGCACCGCGGCATGGAAGGCCCGCCAATCGCCTGGCTGGCGGTTGAACAATGCCTCGAAGGCCGCCACCCAGTCGTCATAGGCCGCTAATGCGCCAAAAGCCGCGTTGTTGGCGTTGGCGACCCAGGCGTCATAAGGCCCCAGGCCACCCCAGCCCTGCCGGAGTTGCGCGTAGGCCAGGCGAAACTCGGCGTAAGCGGCACGCTTGCGGGTCTCGCGCGCACCCGCGTCGGGCGGGGCATCGTCGCCCAGCGCATAAATCGCCTGCAGTTGCTGGCGGGTTTTGGCCGTGAGTGCGCGGAAGGCCCGTCGCCGGGCGTCGAAGCCAGCGTATTCCGCTTGCACGCTGGGGTTTGCCTGGCTGGCCAGCCAGGCTGTGCTGCCCAGGCGCTCGACAGCCGTTGCAAACGATTCGTTGAACGCGGTGTCATCCTTGACGTAGACCACCTGGTGCGCCAGCTCATGGAAAATCATGCGGGCCAGTTCACCTTGCGGATACTGGATGAAGGTGCTGAGCAGTGGGTCGCCGCCCAGCCAGTTCAGCCAGCCCAATGTGGAGTAGGCGGGCACGCCGTAGACACTGGCCTCCAGCCCTTGCGCACGCAGCGCCTCGGCCTCCCGCTTCGCCTCCAGCTCGTCAAAGTAGCCACGGTATCCCACACAGCCTGCCACCGGAAAGCACCAGGTTTTGAGCGTCAGTGAATAGGCCGGGGCTGCCGCCACATTCCACACTGCCGCGCGCCGCGGCAGTTGGGCATAGCGGTGGTAGCTGGCGTTGTCGGGCAGTTGCAGCTTGCTGACGGCGAAGCGCCGTATGTCCTGCGCCAGCAGCAGGCGCTGTTTCAGTGCCAGAGGGGTGCTGTCTTCGGCCAGCCAGTCGTCCACCGGCCGCGCAGCCTGCAGTATCTTGAGATGGCCGGTGGCCGAGTCCAGCAGGTAGCCCGTGTCTGCGCACCCCGTAGCCAGCAGTGCAACGGCAAGCCAAATGCCGGCTGGGGCCAACCGGTTAGCGATCTGCCTTGACCGCCAAAACGGGGCAGGGGACATTCAACAGCAGCTCTTGCGCAACGCTGCCCATGATGAGCTTTCCAAGCGGTGAGCGGTTGCGCAGGCCAATCACCAGCAAGGAGACCGGCAAGCTTGCCACCAGCGCCTCGATTTCCTCCACAGCGCTCTTGCCGCGACCGAACTGTTTAAATTCGGCGCTCAGGCCGGGCTCATCCAGCAGGCGTTCGATCCGTTCAACGTCCTGGGCACTGGCCATGGTTGCGTCATCGCCGCTGCCGGGCGTGGCGTTGACCACCAGCAGGTGCTCGTTGCGGCGCCTGGCTATCTCGATACCCTTGAACAGGGCGGCCTGTCCTTCGGGGCGGGGTGCGTAGGCAACGATGATTGTCATGTGGTTCTCCTGGTTGGGGTCACTTCAGTTGTAGTAAGGATATCCGACTGCCGCGCTAGCCCTCGCGCTTGAACGTCACCACGTGGTCCACCTGGGCCCGTATGCCGATCCACTCGCCCAGGCGGTGGTCGTGGTGGCTGGGCACGTGGGCCTGCACGGTCTGGCCACCGGCCAGACGCAGCGTGTACAAAAATTCAGAACCCCGAAACGCCTTGCGCAGAATCTCGGCTTTGACCGGTGCATCGTCGTCGTGCACGATGTCGTCGGCGCGCAGCAGCACGTCACACAGGCCGGACGCGTAGGCCGAGGGCAGGGGGCATTCGGCGATATTGCTCAGCTCACCCAGCGCCGTTTTCACCACGGTTTGGCCGTCCACTTCAACCAGCGCGGCCGGTGCAAACACCCCATGGCCGATGAAGCCCGCCACAAAGCGCGTGGCCGGGCGGTGGTACAGCGAGTAGGCGTCATCCCACTGGTGCAGCGCGCCCTCGTGCATGACGCCAATCATGTCGCCTATGGCAAAGGCCTCGAGCTGGTCGTGGGTCACAAACAATGCCGTGGCGCCGGCAGCTTTCAGGATGCCTCGCACTTCGTGGGCCAGGCGTTCGCGCAGGTCCACGTCCAGGTTGGAAAAGGGCTCGTCGAGCAACAGCAGCTGTGGCCGTGGGGCCAAGGCCCGCGCAAGGGCAACACGCTGTTGCTGGCCGCCCGACAGTTCGTGCGGATAACGGTGCTGGCTATCGCCCAGCCCCACCCACTCCAATACCTCGCTGACGCGGGCCGCGCGCTCTTCAGTGGGCCAGTCGTGGATGCCGAAGGCAACATTGCGCCGCACGTCTAAGTGGGGAAACAGCGCGTAGTCCTGGAAGACCATGCCGATGCGGCGTTTTTCTGCGGGCATGTGGGTGCCCACGCCGCTGACCGTATGTCCGCCCAGTGTGATGTGCCCGCCGCTGGCACGCTCCAGACCGGCTACCGCGCGCAGCAGGGTGGTCTTGCCGCAACCCGAGGGACCAATCAGCACGCCAATGTCGCCGGCGCGCAGGCCAAAGCTGACGTCTTGCACGGCAGCCCGGTTTCTGCCGGCGTAATGGACGTGCAGTTGCGAGACATTCAGGAACATGCGGCTGATTTTAGATGATTACAATTCTCATTTAGCTTGGGCTGCGGGCCGCTATGCAATACCCTTTTTCCCCATCCATCCTGTCCCGCTGGGCTTTGCTGCTGTTGATCACCGCCCTGATGCTGCCGGTGCTGGCGGTGCTGGCGGCGTGGCTGCCGATGGGGGATGCGTCGGGTCAGGCCATGGCCATCCTTCTGGAAATGGCCACCACGGTGTTGCCGGACTATGTGGGAACCACGCTGTTGCTGTGTGGCATGGTGACGGTGGGCGTGGCGCTGGTGGGGCTGTCGACCGCTGTGGCGGTGACGCTGTTTGAGTTTCCCGGGCGGCGGGTGTTTGAGTGGGCGCTGTTGCTGCCCCTGGCCATGCCGGCCTACGTGGTGGCCTATGCCTACACCGATTTCCTGCAGTTCAGTGGCCCCCTGCAAACCCTCTTGCGTGGCGCGCTGGGCGTGCAGGGCCGGGTGTTCCCCGAGGTCCGCAACGTGGTGGGGGCGGCCTGGGTGTTCACGTTCGCCCTCTACCCCTATGTGTACCTGCTGGCGCGCACCGCACTCGGCGAGCGCACCGTGCACCTGATGGAGGCGGCCCGCCTGATGGGCGCGCCCCTGCGCCGGCGCATGCGCGAGGTGGCGCTGCCCCTGGCGCGCCCGGCCGTGGCCGCCGGCATTGCGCTGGCGCTGATGGAGACGCTGGCTGACTACGGCGTGTCGAGCTACTTTGGCATCCAGACCTTTACCGCCGGCATCTACAAGGCCTGGTTGTCCATGGACAACCGCATCGCCGCAGCCCAGCTGGCCACCATGCTGCTGGTGCTGGTGGCACTGCTGCTGAAGCTGGAACACCGGGCCCAGCACCGCATGCGTTTTGCGGTGACCAAGGGTGCGCGCGCCAGTAGCGGTGACGCCCACACGGTGCCGCTGCAGGGGCGCCAGCGCGTGGCGGTTTGGTTGGTGTGTGCCACGCCCGTCCTGATGGGCTTTGTGCTGCCGGTGCTGTTCATGCTGCGGCCCCTGACCGCGGATTGGGCGGGGCTGCCCTGGTCAAGGTTTGGCGAATGGGCCTTCAACAGCGTGCGCCTGGGCGCCATCACCGCGGCGCTGGCCGTGGCGGTGGCCCTGGTGCTGGCGTTCAATGTGCGGCGCAGCGGCCATTGGGCGGTGCGCGCGGCAGCGCAGTTGGCCAGCCTGGGCTATGCGATACCGGGGGCCGTCGTTGTGGTGGGGCTGCTGTTACCGGTCGGCTGGGTGCAGGCCTGGGCGCCGGACTGGCAGGTGGGCTACTGGGTAACCGCGACCGCCGTTGGCATTGTCTGGGCCTACCTGGTGCGTTTTTGTGCGGTGGCCCTGCAGGCGTTGCAAAGCGGCTACGCACGCTTGCCGGTCAGTCTGGACGATTCGGCCCGCATGTTGGGCGCATCGGGCCTGCAGACGCTGGCGCGCGTGCATTGGCCCCTGCTACGCCGCTCCGTGGCGGCCGCGTCCTTGCTGGTGTTTGTGGATGTCATGAAGGAACTGCCCGCCACCCTGGTGCTGCGCCCCTTCAACAGCGATACGCTGGCCGTGGTGGCCTACCAGCTGGCGCGTGACGAGCGGCTGGGGGAGGCCGCCCTGCCGTGTCTGGCACTGGTACTGGTGGGGCTGCTGCCGGTGATGCTGCTCAGCCGGACCTTGCGGGTGGCTGGTCGTTAAAAGTATGTGGCCCCCACGGTCACCCACTACGTGTAGCTCCCTGCCCCCCGAGGGGGTCGCATTTCACCTTGGGGCGGCCCGGCGGTGAAAGTGGCCGTCCTTGCGGACGGCCTCACGGACCCGGAAATTCCTTGATGTAGCGCAATGGCGCTGCATAAATCACGCATTGGTACTTACCCTATGCTGCATTGCAGCGTACAGTTTCCGTATTTCAAAAAGGAAATACCCATGTTGGAAGCGACGGAAGCCAAAAAAGCCCCCTATGTCATTGAATGGCGCGATGGATTCAAGATCGGTGTGGCCCAAGTGGACCAGGAGCACCGCCACCTGTTCACCCTGGTTAGGGCATTGAACCTGAATTCCGTGGACCAGACCGTAGAAGAGCTGTTGGACTACGTGGTCACGCACTTTTCCAACGAGCAGGAGTTGATGGAGAAGAGCGGCTATCCGGCCTTCGAGCAGCACCTGCGCCTGCATGAAGAGTTTGCGGCCCAGGTAGCGGACTTTTTGGGCAATGGCGAGGCCTGGACCGAGGATCGCATTCAGGAGTTGCGCCGCTTTCTGAACAAATGGCTGATCGGCCACATCATGACCCACGACCTGCGTTTCGGAAAATGGCACGCCAGCAATAGCGCGCAGATCGCGTCCGCGCCACAGCCGGTCGCGCAGCGCAGCGGTTTTTTCGCCCGCCTGTTTGGATCGAGAAAACATGGCGGAGTGGCCCACGGGGGTGCACATCGCCAGCGCGTCTAGCCAGCGCAGACTGCGTGGCCCGTGCTCAGGGCATAACTTCGACGTATTCGTAGACCTCACAGTCCATGATCTGCTTGCGCACCGGCAGCGAGGCCGCCTCGAACCAGGCTTGTGGATCGCGGTTGTCGATTTCCCGGCCCATGAAGCGGATCAGGTCGCAAATGGGCTCCACCACATTGGTGCGGTAGCGCAGGTCGTTTTTCACATAGCCCAGGTACATGTTCTTCATGCAGTTGCCGCGGCACCAGGCGTAGGCCTCGCAGCCCTGGCAGGGCATGGCAGGGTCCTGCTGTAGCGGGCTCTTCTTTAACCAGTTGGTTTTGACGTCGCCCATCTTCATGGCCGGCGCGTACATCATGTCCGGGCAGGGGTAGATCTCGCCATTGGGCATGACGTTGAGCAGGTGGGTGGACACACGGCACTGCGCGGCACCGGCGTATAGCTCCAGCGCGCGGGTGGGGAACAGCTTGTTGCGCACCATGCCCATCAGCGGAATCAGCGGGTACAGCACATCGGTGCGTGAGAAGAACTTGGCTATGAGTTGTACCAGCACGGCCTTGCGCTTGTCGACCGAATCACCGGCATACATCTCGTCTGCCACGAACTGCCAGTACAGGTAGTCAAACGGCGTGTCCTCTCCCACCAGCTGGTCCAGTTCCTCGAAGCAGGTGTCGGGGTTGCCCCAGGTGACGCGCGCGGTGATGCTGCCGCCGATGTGGCCCTGCACCTCCTTCAGGTTCTTGATCACCTGGCGGTAGATGCCCTTGCCACGGTAGCCGTCGGTGGTGGACTCGCCTCCGTCAATCGAGGCCAACACGTTGGACAGGCGACCCAGGGCCCACTCGGGCAGGTTGTCGATCAACGTGGCGTTGGTCTGCAACTGGAAGCGGAACTTGGGGAAGCGCTGCATCACCTCCAGCATCAGTGACTTGTTCAGCGTGGGCTCACCGCCATAGAAAGTGACGTAGACCTCCTTGCCCTGCAGGTGTTTGTCGACAAAGGCGCTGAGCCGCTCAATGTCGTACTCCACATGCACTTGCGAGCCCAGCACATCACCCACGCCCAGCGAGCAGTAGCTGCAATTCAGGTTGCACTTGAGCGTGGTCAGCAACTGCAGTTCGACCCGCCCGCCGACGATGGGGTGGAGGTCCGATTCTGGATGTGCAGCCGGTGTGCTGGATGGATAAAAGTGGACAGGACTATGGGTGTGCATGGCGTGGTGCAAATACAGCAGACGGGCTGCATGGGGGTTAAACAGAGCGTGCCGGCACGGTGGTTTGCCAGCACTGGCGGGGGCAGATGATAAGTGGGTACCGGTCTAAAGCGGCATATCCCGCGCAGGTTTTATCCGGCATGGGCTGCTATCCACGCTTTGCTTGATCCAATCGGGGTTTCGAACGTGGTTCATGGGATTTAAAAGATTCATAATATATGAATCATATAATCACGATTGTCTTTACCAAAAGGAAAATCCATGTCAGAAACCATTCCCTTGCCCCTGGACCTTAGGGGGGTCACTCCTGCGGCCGCACAACAGTTGGTGCTCAATAAAGCCAAGTCCCTGCAGCAGGGGAAGTCGTTCCAACTGCTGGCCGACCACGACCTGAAGGGCCCGCTCCAGTCGCTGGCGGGGCTGGGCGCTGATGTGGCTTGGGCGTATGAGGAGTCGGGTCCTCCAACCTGGCGGGTGCAGGTCAGCAAACGCGCTGTTGAGATGAGCAATTGCTGCTCCGGCGGGGCGTGCTGCGGCTAACTCCGGTTCATCCATAGTCCCGCTAAGGGGTTATATACCTGTTTTGGGTATTTTCAAGGAGATTGACGGAGAAATGTGCCAGTAGCCCTCGTGGAATATCGATAGTTCGCTACTATTTTCGTAGCGGACAAACGAGAAACCCGGCCTTAAGCCGGGTTAACCCCTGAGTACAGGGCACGCTTTGCGTGAGGCAATCGCCTGAGTGAACTATGCTGTTTTTGCGCAGTTTTTCTTTGCGCCAGATCAAATTCTGTTCGCGCCCTGCAAACGCGGCTTGCGTGGGAACAGCGCCGCCTGCGCCAGCGCGTACGGATTGACCTGCGCCTTGAGCCGGATCGCCAGCAGATACAGTCCACCGAATTTTCGCTCCAACAACATGGCTTCGGTTGGGGGGACGGTCCAGAACTCCCTGTCCATTCCCAGCGCGATAACACCGGAGCGGATGCGTTCGGGCAAGTCTGACGTTCCAAAGTCGTAGCCGTCTTTTCGGCTGAAGGGCTCCAGGGCCTGCGCACCAATATCCAGCACGGCCTGGACATGGCGATCCTGCGTGGATTCTTCAAAGTAGCCGATCGCCAGACACGCGGCGCGCATCGCAGCGCGGTCCTGCAGCATGGCCCCCTTGACCAGTTGCTTGAAGTGGTTGGCCATGGCGGCCTTGTAGACGCGGGTGGCACCAAAGTCCAGCAGAATGAGTTGACCCGTGGCGGGGTCATAGCGGTAGTTGGCAAAATTCGGGTCGGTCTGAACCAGGCGGAACTCAAAGACCTCGCGCAGCAGCAAGTCAAACAGCAGATCCATCACACGGTTGCGAACGGCCTGCGGCGCGTCCACCAACGATTCAATCGGTACTCCAGCCATGTAGTCCATGGCCAACACGCCTTGGGTGGTCAGATCGGCGTGAAGTTTGGGTAGGGCAAACGCGGGCGCATCTGCCAACAGGTCCCGATAGCGCTTCAGGAAACCACCTTCCTTCAGGTAATCAGACTCATCGTGCAATTGCTGCTTGGCGTCGCGCAGCAGCGGCTTGATATCCATGTTCTTGGGCAGGAGCCCGGATAGGCGCAGAAGCCCCGCAACGCTGTCGACATCACTGTCTATGCTCTCGCGCACCCCCGGGTACTGGATCTTGATGGCCAGGTCCCGACCGTCGCGGGTCTGCGCACGGTGGACCTGTCCGATGGACGCAGCGGCCAAAGGGGCAAAGGAAAAGTGGCTGAACTGTGCTTCCCAGCCCTTACCCCAGCTGGCCTCCAGCACGGCCTTGATCTGGGCTTTGGGCATGGCGCGGGCGTCCGATCGCAGGCGGGCCAGGATGTCCGACAGGACGGGCGGCAGCAGGTCGCCCGACTCCATGGACAACAGCTGCCCGACCTTCATGGCGGCTCCCCGCAACTTGGCGAGCTGGTCGGCCATTCGCCGCGCGTTGGCGGGTGTCAGCAACAAGTCTTTGACTTTGGGACGATTGCCCTGGGCCAGTTGGCGGGCGCCTTCGGCGAGCATGCCGCCTGCGATGCCCGTGGCCATCCACCCCAGTCGGACGAGCCGTGAGCCGCGCCCACTGGGAACCGCCATCGCCTCTGGGTGGGATGTGTCGCCATCGTCAGGGTTCAAGGGGACCGTCTTTCTGGGCATCTAGGGACCGACCAACGGTGAATTGGTCCCGCTGACAGGAATCGAACCTGTATCTAGCACTTAGGAGGCACTCGTTCTATCCATTGAACTACAGCGAGGGGGCAGGGGATTGTAAGGGTGCCCGAACAGTCAGTTCACTTCGTAAGGTGTCGCATCGCCTCTTCCAGACCCTTGAGGGTCAGCGGGTACATGCGGTTGTGCACGATCTGCTGCACCACAGCGATGCTCTGGCGGTACTGCCACACGCCCTGCGGTTCGGGGTTGATCCAGGCGAATTTGGGGAAGGCGTGGATCAGGCGCTGCAGCCACTCGGCGCCGGCCTCTTCGTTGTTGTATTCCACGCTGCCGCCCGGCTGCAAAATCTCGTACGGGCTCATGGTGGCATCGCCGACAAAGATCAGCTTGTAGTCCTTGTTGTACTTGCGGATGATGTCCCAGGTTTCAAACTTCTCGGCAAAGCGGCGCCGGTTGTTCTTCCACATGAAGTCGTAGACGCAGTTGTGGAAGTAATAGAACTCCAGGTGCTTGAATTCGGTCTTGGTGGCGCTGAACAGCTCTTCCACGCGCTGGATGTGGTCGTCCATGGTGCCGCCCACGTCCATCAGCAGCAGCACCTTGACATTGTTGTGGCGCTCAGGCCGCATCTTGATGTCCAGGTAGCCCGCGTTGGCCGCCGTCTTGCTGATGGTTTCGTCCAGGTCCAGCTCATCCTCGTGGCCTTCGCGCGCGAACTTGCGCAAGCGGCGCAGCGCGACCTTGATGTTGCGCGTGCCCAGCTCTTGCGTGTCGTCGTAGTCCTTGTAGGCGCGCTGGTCCCAGACCTTGACGGCGCTGCGGTTGCGGCTCTTGTCCTGGCCGATGCGAATGCCTTGCGGGTTGTTGCCATAGGCGCCAAACGGCGATGTGCCGCCGGTGCCAATCCATTTGGAGCCGCCTTCGTGGCGTTCCTTTTGTTCTTCCAGCCGCTTCTTGAGCGTCTCCATCAGTTCGTCCCAGCCCATTTTCTGTAGCTTGGCCAGCTCTTCGGGGCTCAGCATGCCCTCCAGGTTCTTGCGCAGCCATTCGGCAGGGATGTCCTTGGTGAAGTCGGCCACCATCTCCACGCCCTTGAAGTAGGCGGCAAAGGCGCGGTCGAACTTGTCGTAGTGCTTTTCGTCCTTGACCAGGGCGGTGCGGCTCAGGTAGTAGAAGTCGTCAATCTTGTAGCCGGAGGGCTCAGAGTCGTCTTCGGGCGTGGGCGCATTGGGGCCGACCACGCCCTTTTTCAGGGCTTCGAGCAGGGTCAGGTATTCCTTGACCGAGACTGGCAGTTTGGCGGAGCGCAGGGTGTAGAAAAAATCAAGAAGCATGGTTGACCTCCTGTGCTGGTGTTGAATAGGTTGACTCAGGGAGGTACGCCTTCGCAAAGCCCAAGGCGCGTTGAATGCGTAGGTTGGTCAATACGTGGGCTGCTGCAGCGGCCGTTTGATACTGGGCGCCATCAGGATGCAGCACCAGAAAATATGCGAACGTACTCAAGGTCCATTCGTCCAGTGAATTGCGCAGCCGACGAAAGTTCTTTGTTGTCTCTTCAGGAGGCATTGAACTCAGTGCAATCAGCGCATCGCCAATTGATCTGCATAGCGGGAGCATTAGTCGTAGGATTTCCCTTGCATCATTGCCGTGGCCTATCGACCAATCCCAAGGGTCAATTGCAAGTGGGGTTTCAAATCCTGGTGCGTTCAATGCGAACGAGACGGCATGTGAATTGATCGTACTGAGGGGAGTCTCTGTTTCAAGCTTTCTTGACAGAGCGGTCACAGTGGTAAGTGGCGGTAAGACGCTGTCAGAACTGCTAGCTGCAACCGTCGCGGTGGCTGACGCGATGTCGGCGCGGCAAGAAACATATGTAGCTTCGTGTCGCGCCTGTTCGGATGATTGAAATTGAAGGTCTGCAATTTCAACGGACTTGCTGAGAGCTACTTTCGTTTGCACCAGTTCGACTTTCTGCAGCCTCCAGACACTGATGGCGACAAACAGGGTCAAGATGGACACAAGTGGGTTGAGCAGGCCGCCAAAGAAGTCGCCCAGTTGACCAAGCTTTTCCGCTTTGTCGTTGGTTGCGAAGATCTCGCCCCACCAATATTGGTAGACAAGAGCGCTAGTGCCAGCCATCGCAATGACCAGGAGCCACCAAGGCGATAGCAACTTCTTCATACCCAATCTTCCACTTTCAACCCTTTCACCCGCTTGAACTCCCGGGTGTTGTTGGTGACCAAAGTCATGCCGCTCGCTAGCGCATGGGCGGCTATCCACAGGTCGTTGCCTCCAATGGGCGTGCCCGCTTTGTCCAAGGCGGTCCGGATCGTCCCGTAGTGTTGCGCCGCGTCTGCGGGCAGTGGTTGCACGGCAATGGCGGTCAATACCGCATGGAGCTGCAGGTTGAGTTGCTTGGCCCGACGTGAGGACGGTAGCCGGCTCAGGCCGTAGTGCAGTTCTCCGGCGCTGATGGTCGAGATGCAAAGGGTTTCGGCAATGCTGCCCAAAATGCGTTGGTTTAGTCCGGACGATGTACCTCGCACAAAGAAACTGACGATATTCGTGTCAAGCAAGTAGATCACTTGGCCGCGCCTTGGTTCAAGAGCATGGCTGCCCAGTCACGTTCCTGGGCGGGAGTTTCGTCAATCAGCGCCATGGCCGCGTCCCATTCCGCACATTCCTGTCCGCTGAGTGTGGGCAGGTCGCGCAGCAACTCCCCGACAGTGGGTTTTTTGGCACGCAGCACGATCTCGTCGCCGCGTCGCTCGATGGTGACCTGTTTGGTGCTGAAGCGGAATTCCTTGGGCAAGCGAACGGCCTGGCTGTTGCCGGACTGGAACACCGTGGTTTCCATGGGGCTGGCTGTTTGCAGCGCGTTGGCAGGGGGGCGGGCATTCATGGTTGGTGCTCCTTCTGTATATCTTCAGTGTATATACGGAGTGTCTCTATGTCCAGTTCGGTTAGCGCGGCTTGTCCAGCAAATACAGCAACTGCGCTTTGGCCTCGGGCCACTCACCACTGCGCATGCTGTACATCACGGTGTCACGGATGGTGCCGTCGCGGCGCAAGGCATGGCCGCGCAGTACACCGTCTTTTTTGGCACCCAGGCGCTCAATCGCGGCCTGGGAGGCGAAGTTGAAATTGTCGGTGCGCCAGCCCACCACTTGGCAGCCCAGGGCCTCGAACGCATGGGTCAGCAACAGCAGTTTGCAGGTGGTGTTGACGTGGCTGCGCTGGCTGCTTTTGCCATACCAGGTCCAGCCGATTTCCAAACGCCTGAGGGCGGGCACGATGTCGTGGTAACTGGTGCAGCCCAATACCTTTTTGCTGGCACTGTCGATGGCAGCAAAGGCGAAGCGGTTGCCCGCTTCGCGCATGGCCAGCGCGTTTTCGATGTAGCTTAGTGTCTGCTCAGGCTCGGGAACCGAGGTAACGCGGATGTTCCACAACGCACCGTCGGCGGCGGCGGCACGCAGGCCCTCTTCGTGCTCCAGGCTCAAGGGCACCAGATCGACACCACGGGCCGACAGGGTGACGGGTTCCACAAAAGCCATGCTCACTCCTTGGCGTTCTTGGTTTGGGCGGCTTGCCGGGCGCGCCAGCGGCGCGCCACCTGCAAACCCAGACCACCGCCCAGGCCCACCAACACGATGGCGCCAATGCTGGCATTGCCATAGCCGGGGGCAAAAATGTCGAGGCCCAGCAGGCGACCGACCCAAAAACCCAGCAGTGCGCCGCCGACAAAGCCGACGGCATCGGACACACCTTCCAGCCACAGATTGTTTTTCATGGCGCGGCGTTCAACGGTTGTGGCGTTGCATGAACATCAGTTTTTCGAACAGCGTGACGTCCTGCTCGTTCTTCAGCAGGGCGCCGACCAGCGGTGGCACGGCCATCTTGTCGTCCTTGGTGTGCAGGGCTTCAGCCGGGATGTCTTCGGCCAGCAGCAGCTTGAGCCAGTCCAGCAGTTCGCTGGTGGAGGGCTTCTTCTTCAGGCCGGGAAGGTTGCGCACGTCAAAGAAGGTCTTCATCGCGGCGCTGATCAGCTCTTTCTTCAGGCCGGGGAAGTGCACATCCACAATGCTTTGCATGGTGGCGGCATCGGGGAACTTGATGTAGTGGAAGAAGCAGCGGCGCAAAAAGGCGTCGGGCAGTTCCTTTTCGTTGTTGGAGGTGATGAACACCAGCGGGCGGTGCTTGGCCTTGATCAGCTGGCGCGTCTCGTAGCAATAAAACTCCATGCGGTCGATTTCGCGCAGCAGGTCGTTGGGGAATTCGATGTCGGCCTTGTCGATTTCGTCGATCAGTAGCGCGACCTGCTTGTCGGCGGTAAACGCCTGCCACAGCACGCCCTTGACGATGTAATTGTGGATGTCCTTGACGCGCTCACCGCCGTCCACATCGGACAACTGCGAGTCGCGCAGGCGGCTCACCGCGTCGTATTCGTACAAGCCCTGCTGGGCTTTTGTGGTCGACTTGATGTGCCACTGCAGTAGGGGCATGTCCAGCGCCTGGGCCACTTCCTCGGCCAGCATGGTCTTGCCGGTGCCTGGCTCGCCTTTGACCAGCAGGGGGCGTTGCAGCGTGATGGCGGCATTGACCGATAGCATCAGGTCCTGGGTGGCGACGTAATTCTTGGTTCCGTGGAATTTCATGGTGTGGGACGCATTGGGCGATGGTGAATAGCAAACACGCAGTGTGGCGGCTGCGCGGGGCGAGAAATGCTGGTCTATATAATCAAATTTAGATTTACATCAAACATTGTCTAATTGTCCTTGCAAAATGAACAAACTGTTGCTACCCATTCTCGTTGCCCTTGTCGCTCAAGTGACCACTTTCACCGCCTGGGCTCAAGAAGCCAAGGGGGACGCACAAAAGGGAGCAGGGAAAGTCTCGCTGTGCATTGGTTGCCACGGCATTATTGGCTACCAGGCCAGTTTCCCTGAAATCCACAAGGTGCCCAAAATTTCCGGCCAGGGCGCCAAGTACATCGCATCGGCCCTGAATGCCTACAAAAAGGGCGAACGCAAGCACCCCACGATGCGCGGTATTGCGGATTCCCTGAGTGACCAGGACATTGCCGATGTGGCAGCCTACTATGAAGCCAGCGGCGCGGTGGCAGATGCGGCGGCCCCGGGCAAAGCGCCCGACGGCTCGGCCAAGGCCATGGAACTGGTGACCAAGGGCGGTTGCATCTCCTGCCACGGCGACAGTTTCAGCAAGCCGATTGATCCGACCTACCCCAAGATTGCCGGCCAGCACAGCGACTACCTGTTTGTGGCCCTGAAGGCGTACAAAACAGAAGGCAATCCCCAGATCGGTCGCGGCAACGCCATCATGGGCGGCATGGTCAAGCAGTTCTCGAATACTGAGCTGAAAGAACTGGCCCAGTACATTGGCAGTCTGCCCGGCGAACTGAAGACCGTGCCGCAAAAGAAGTTCAAGTAAGGTACTTCTGCCCACCACAAAAAGCCGCTGAATCAGCGGCTTTTTTTGTATCAATCCCGGGTCGCCTGGCGCTGCACGCAGGCGATGTAGGCGTCGCCCTGCGGCGGGCGCCCGGCCTGTTGGCTTTCCCACAGCATCTTGCCCAGGCAGTCCATGGCCTCGTGGTGGGCCAGGTGCAGCGAGTTGCGGCGGTGCGTCAGCAGTTCAATGGCCTGGCGGATGCCACGCGGCTGGTCAATGCTGCACTGTTCGCTGATCGATAGATGCATGGACAGGTGCAAAAACGGGTTGGTGCGCCCCTCCTGGACCTCGGTCATGCTGGCCAGCGCGGCGTCCACGTCACTGAAATCCTCGGCGTATTCCGGGTGCTCGTCCATCCACTGGCTTGCTATGGTTTCAATAGCTTCCAGCGCAGTACCTGCGCGGGCTTTGGCATAGATTGAGCAAAAAAAACGGCGGACATCGGCTTGCGAGGGACTGAACATGCCGCAAGGTTAACATGGCAAGCCTGTGACCCTGCCCATCATTACCGACCCATTCTTCTACGCCGTTGCCGTGCCAGCTGTGCTGTTGCTGGGAGTCAGCAAAAGCGGCTTCGGTGCCGGATTCGGCTCCCTGGCGGTGCCGATGATGGCGCTGGCCATCTCGGTGCCGCAGGCGGCAGCGATTCTGATGCCGGTGTTGCTGGTCATGGACCTGCTGGGCATGGCGGCGTTCCGCAAGGACTTTGACGCGGCATTGTTGAAGTTTTTGCTGCCGTTCGGGGTGCTGGGAATTGTCGTTGGTGCGCTGCTGTTCAAGGTCTTGAACCCCCACACGGTAGCCGCCATTGTCGGTGCCTTCACGCTGCTGTTTCTGGCCCAACGCCTGTTGTTCCCGCCGCGCCCCGACAGTGCGCCGCCGCCGCGCTGGCTGGGCGCCTTGCTGACGACGACGTCGGGCTTCACCAGTTTCATCGCCCATGCGGGCGGACCGCCGATCACCGCCTACGTGATTCCGCTGCACCTCTCGCCGGTGAAGTTCACCGCCACCATGGCATTTTTCTTCTTTGTGGTGAACCTGTCCAAGTGGATTCCCTATGGGCTGCTGGGGCTGCTCGACTGGCGCAACATGGCCACTTCACTGGTCTTGCTGCCCTTGGCGCCGCTGGGCGTGTGGATCGGGGTGCGCCTGGCGCGGCGTATTGGACAGGTGTTGTTTTACCGGTTTTTGTACGCGGGCATGCTGTTGACCGGAGTCAAGTTGCTATGGGATGGATTGGCTTGACCCATGCCATGCGCCTCAGGGTGTGAAGGCGAGGCCGTATTCTGCGGCGAAGCTGCCACAGGCAGCGAGCATGCGCTGGCGCTGGCGGTCCACGTCGGACGGTCGGCTGCAGCCAAAGTTGCGATCGTCCCGTGCATACCGTGCCAGGGCCTCGGAGACCCGTTGCGCATCTGCCGGCGTGGCGCAGGCGGTGGCGCGCAAAAATGGGTTGCGGGTGTTGGCCTTGTAGTGGACCAGGCGGGCCAGCCGGTTGGCCATGGCCTTGGGTTTGCTGATGGAGCGGACCAGGGGCCGGTCCGCCACCAGGGGCGAGAAAGGCCGGTTGATTGTGGCCAGCCAGTCCAGCCACTTGAAGGTGTTGAAACGATGGGCCAGTATGCAGGGCGCCCAGGGGATGGCCATGGCGTCGGCACAAATGGCGCCATGCAGGGATTCGGCCAGAATTCTGGAGCAGGCCCGGGTCTGGGCAATCACCTCGGTCGGAGATTGCCGGGGGTTGATGGCGACCATGCCGGCGTTGGCAGCGACGGTGACCCAGTCAAAGCTGTCCCAGGTCCGGTAATGCGGAATCAGTCCGATCGGGCCATTCGCAATGGGATGGACGCTCCCACCTTAAACGGCATCACTGTGCCAAAGTGGAGATTGCGTATCAACCACTTCACCGATAGGAGCGTCCACCATGAAGGCTACAACAATTGGCATTGATCTGGCAAAGAACGTATTCCAGATCCACGGCGTGAACGAATTCGGCAAACCCGTCATCAAGAAGCAGCTCAAACGGGACCAGATGGCGGCCTTCTTTGCCAACACCCCGCCTGCACTCATCGGAATGGAGGCCTGCGCCAGCGCCCACCACTGGGCACGTAAGCTGCAAAGCTTTGGCCACACCGTCAGACTCATGGCCCCGCAGTTTGTCAAACCCTACGTCAAGAGCAACAAAAACGACGCCAATGATGCCGAAGCCATCTGCGAGGCAGTGGCTCGCCCCAATATGCGATTTGTCCCTATCAAGGATGTTGAGCAGCAAGCCGTGCTCTCATTGCATCGGGTGCGCCAAGGCTTTGTGGCTGCGCGAACTGCACAGGCCAACCAAATCAGGGGTTTACTCGGTGAGTTTGGACTGGTCATACCCCAGGGCATCGCCCACATTGCCCGACGTGTTCCCGAACTCATTGAAGATGCTAGCAACGAACTACCCGGCTCCTTTCGATTGCTCATCGAGCGATTGATGGAGCATCTCAAAGGTTTGCATCGCCAGGTACTTGACCTCGAAGCCCTGATTGAAGCCTGGCATCGCAAGAGCGAAGCAAGCCGCAAGCTGGAGGCGATTCCTGGCATTGGCCCCATTACTGCCAGTGCCTTGGTGGCCAGTATTGGAGACGCCAATAACTTTGCGGATGGGCGTCAACTGGCGGCATGGCTGGGTCTGGTTCCCAGGCAGCACTCCAGCGGGGGCAAGCAGACTCTACTGGGCATTAGCAAACGTGGTGATTCTTACCTGCGCACCTTGCTCATTCACGGCGCACGGGCATGCATTCAGGCCTTTAGTCGCAAAGGCAATTCCAGTGGTTGGCTGCATGAATTGTTGCAGCGGCGTAACCACAATGTGGCTGCAGTGGCCTTGGCCAATAAGAATGCGCGCATTGTTTGGGCGCTGTTGGCGCAGAAGAGGCAATACGTTGCGGGGTACTCTCGCCCAGTAACCATGGCCTGAGTGCTGCACATCCATAACAAGCAGGAACGAGACAACACGCAGGGAGGAATGAACCACCGATTGCTCAAGCGATCATGAAGTGATGGCAAGACAGGTCAGACCGTGGTTGGCAAAGCCCTATGGCAACCAGGCACATCGAAGTGCGCATTCGCGATTGAGGTGCCAACCAGCAAATCCCATCAGGGACCGTGATCGCAAGATCACAGCAAGTCCGAATGTACGGATGCAATCTTGATCTATCGCGGTGTCATGAATTGAGAGCTTGGCAAAACGGGAGCGTCCATGTACGGTGCCGCCACAGCCTTTTTGCAGCTCCGGCCACAACACGGCGGGGTCTCCCAGCGCCAGATCGCTGGACAGTCCAAACCCCTGTGCGGACAAAGGGCCGCGAACCCAGCGGAAGTCCCAGTTCGGGTCGCGCAGGGCAGCATTGGCTTCACCGAGTCCGGAGCCCAGTACGATCTTTTTCAGGGACCGATCATGCCGCCCGTCCAGCAGGGTTCCGATGCCATAGACCAGGATCGCCTCTTTGCGCTGTGTCAGATCGGGAAACAGACGGTCCCAGACCATGGTGTTGAGCGTGTCACCAAAGTTTCCCCCCTCAATCGGACAATATTTTATTTTCATGGCGGCAGTATCAAAGGCTGCCGTGGAGGAACTGTTGCTGGTTCGTGAAGTCCAAGTAAAGATGGGTAACCCAGTCAGCCAATAGGCCCGTTGGGGCGTTGACAACTTTGTGTGGACTTGTGCACAGTTCGTTTGAGAGACATTGAAGAAGGCGATTCCATGAAACCGATTGTTGGTTGGACCTTGGCAGTTGCTGCGTTGCTCGGCATAACACCTTTTGCGTCCCAGGCGCAAGACCGGGGTCACGACCGAGGATGGCATGGCGATATCCGCCATTTCGAGAGCCGTGACCTGCGCCACTGGCGTTCTGGCGCCTGGCGGCACGGCTGGCATGGCGGACGAATGGGTTGGTGGTGGGTGGTCGGAGGAGTCTGGTATTTCCATCCCCAGCCGGTCTATCCCTATCCTGACCCCTACCGTCCTCCACTCGTGGTAGAGCAGGCTCCGCCAGTGATCATCCAGATGCCTGCCCCGGCAGTGGTGCCTGCTGTGCCGCCGGTTGCCAGCCAGCCCAGTGCGCAGTTCTGGTACTACTGCGACGCCGCCCGAGGCTATTACCCCTATGTTGCATCGTGTCCCAGCGGCTGGAAAACGGTGCCAGCAACCCCCCCAGGAGCTCCACAATGAATACACCTTTCACCCATTGGCGCGGCGCCCTTGCGTCGGTCTGCCTGATCAGCCTGGTTGGCTGCGTATCGGCACCCCAGGGCCCCCGTGTGGCGGTGATGCCGACCCCTGGCAAGCCCCTGGATCTTTTCGCCGCGGAAGACCAGTATTGCAGGGGCTATGCGCAGCAGTCGCTGGGGCCGGATACGCGCGGCGAGGCCATAGTCGGCTCTGCCATCGTCGGTACCCTGCTGGGTGCCGCCGTCGGCTCCGCCACTAGTGGTCGTCGCTACAACAACACCGGCGCCGGTGCGGCGACCGGGCTGGTCATGGGGACAGCCATCGGCGCGAGCAGCAATGGAGCGGATGGGCGCAGCGCCCAGCAGCGCTACGACATCGCTTACGAACAATGCATGGTCTCCAAAAACAACCAGCCGTCGCGCCACTACTATCGGCAGTCGGGCACCGTGGTCTACGTGCCGCAGCCCGCAGTGGTGGCACCGCAAAGCGCACCAGCGCCGTACTACCCGCCACCACCGCCGCCAGC
>ERZ724517.346-NODE-346-length-28982-cov-6.723995_pt1 | contig 28982 bp, 18 predicted proteins | sample MGYA00376050_ERZ724517 | MGnify/ENA primary metagenome ERZ724517 (study PRJEB28724, sample SAMN07190886) | activated sludge metagenome | isolation source: activated sludge of sewage treatment plant in Hong Hong | place: USA: Christiansburg, Virginia | collected... | reverse complement strand
CAGTGAGCTAATTTATTGTAATTACTTATGAGTAAGTAAAGATCCAATTACCTGATCTTCCAAAGCATTGTAAATATATTGTTCAATAGGTCTCGCACCATATTGTGGATCATACAATTCTTTTACTTTCTCTTGTACTTCTTCATCAGTAAAAGTAGGTACAATAGCTTTATCGTTTGCTTTTCGTTGTTCAGCAAATTGATTGTAAAGTTTAGTAAAGATACTTGTAAGTTGTTTATAATCCAATGGACTGAATACTATTTTGTGATCAATTCTATTGAGTAACTCTGGTGACAAATAATCATTGAGTTTATCAAGTACTAAAGATTTCACATGATCATATTCAAAGTGATCTCCAGCTTCATCTTGTTTGTAACTAAATCCGATTTGTTTTCCTTTTTGTGAGAAGAACTCTGATCCGATATTTGAAGTCATGATTACAATTGTATTTTTGAAATCAATTATTCTTCCTTTACTATCTTTGAGTTGTCCTTCATCCAATATTTGTAATAAAATATTGAGTACAGATTTATCTGCTTTTTCAATTTCATCAAATAATAATACTGAATATGGTTTACGTCTGATTTGTTCAGTGAGTGAACCTCCTTCATCGTAACCAACATATCCAGGTGCTGATCAGATTATTTTAGATACACTATATTTTTCCATATACTCTGACATATCGATTCTGATCAAAGATTTAGGATCATGGAAATAATGTTCTGCAATCATCTTAGCAGTATAGGTCTTACCAACTCCCGATGGTCACAAGAATAAGAATGACGCAATCGGTTTATTTTTAGGTATCACAGACAATCTAGATTTTTGGATAGACTTGATAACTTTGTCCACCGCTTCATCTTGTCCGAAAATATGACTATCAAATACCGTCTTGAGGTGAGTAAGTTTTTCTACTTCAGACTCATTGATGATTTCAGTAGGAATACCGAGCTTGTCGCTCAATACTCTTCCGATATCTTCAACATCAATGATTGGTCTCAAATGCGAAGGCATACTTGATTTATTTTTGAGAGTTTTAATTTTATTTTTAAGTTCTAATTCAGTTTGTTTGAGTTCAGCAGCTTTGAAATAATCTTGTTCTCCTACAGCACCTTGGATTTTGATTTCTACTTCTTTGAGTAAATCCATAGCTTCTGTGTATTCATCATTGCGTTCAAGCTTAGATAAGAGTACAGACTTTCTTGCAGATGCTTCATCAATAAGATCAATAGCCTTATCAGGAAGATGTTTGTTCAAGATATATCTTACTGAAAGTCCTACCGCATGTTCAATAGCAGCTTCAGAAATATTTACATCATGAAATTGTTCAAATCTTTCTTTGAGACCATTGAGAATAGCCACCGTATCCATTGGTTTTGGTTCATCTACATTGATTTCTTGGAATCTTCTTTTCAAGGCAGCATCTTTCTCGATGTTTTTTTGATATTCATCGAAAGTAGTAGCACCGATCAATTTGATCTTACCTCTACTGAGCATAGGTTTGATACTATTAGCCATATCATTGTTTTCATGACCTCCAGCTCCCATGATGGTGTGGATTTCATCGATAAACACAATGATCTGATTCATAGGGTCACTCGCTTCCTCCAAGATTGATTTCAATCTTTGTTCGAATTCACCACGATACTTGGTACCAGCTATCATTCCTGTAACATCCAAGTTGATCACTCTATATCCTTTCAGTCTATCTGGCACATCGTCTTGAGCTAGCTTTTGAGCCAAACCTTCCACGATAGCAGTCTTACCTACTCCGGCTTCACCGATCAACATCGGACTATTTTTAGTTTTTCTAAGTAATGTATAGATAATCTGATTGATTTCTCTGTCTCTACCGATTACGGGGTCAAGCTCGTTGTTCAAAGCCTGTTTCGTAAGATCAGTACCAAAATAATCAATCGTTAATTTCTTTTGAGTCTCACCTTCATCATCTTGTTCTTTGATCTCAATCAGTGAGTTATTTTCATCATTTGTAGCGGTTTCTTCGTCCATATGAAGGTCTCCTACACCAAGCAGGGGATTCATTCTCTTATTGATAGGGTTCTTTTCAGAAATTGTCATTTGTAATGTTTCCATAAGTTTCAACAAAAGTGAGATAAGTTCCTTATTTATATGGGCTTCATGGTCATTTTGCAAGATATTGGTCTCTTCTGATGATAATTCATTTGCAAATATCTGAAGTTCTACAATATCCATATTGCTAAGTTCGGAAATTGATATATTATATTCTGATTGTAGCAGAGTGAGCAGGTCAAAAAGTTTCTTTGAAGAGATATTACTCGCGCTTGATCGCTTTGCCAACATCGGTAGATATTTCATGGCTTTACCGAGTCCAAGCTTCATCTCCTTGCACCATATGAGAGTTTCTGGAGACAAGGAACCGCAGGCAATTGCCAACAAAGCTATGAAGTTATCTTCTTCAGTAACCTTAGCAGCGCTAATCTGAGACTGTAATCTACCCGCAATCTGAACATGAGCTGTAATATGTTGTGGTTTTTGTGTTAAATCGACAATATAATGATGATTGGCATAGCTAATAATAGTATTGATTTTCTTCAGTCCGATAAGCTCAAAAAACGCAGGTCAAAAGTCTTGTGTATTGATATAATTAATGATACCAAAAAACAACTCATCCGCGTCTATAAGCGCTTTTCCAGAGAAAACACTATACATTCCAGCTGATGCGATACAATTGAGGCAATCTTTTTCGTTCTTTCCAGTATTAAACTCTATTTTCATATGTTAATGGAGTAATAATAACTAAAGCGTGGCACTAAAATTCATTGGGTGCTACATTATTAATAATCATTGAATTAAAAATATCAACTCATTCGTAAAAATTATAAATAAATCTTGCCAAAACGGAAGAGTTAAATTTCGTTTAACTTATTCTTGAAAAAGCCCTCTTATTAATTACAAGTAGTATCACTTGTTTCGGGGACTAGCTCAGATGGCTAGAGCGCGCGGTTTGGGACCGCGAGGTCGCGAGTTCGAGTCCCGCGTTCCCGAAATTTAGTACACGCCAAGATAGCTCAGTTGGTAGAGCACAGGTCTGAAGAATCTGGTGTCGGCAGTTCGACCCTGCCTCTTGGCACCACACTTAATATCAGAATATTTTAATCTTATAGTTAAATACCCACAATGGTAGAACAAATGTCACAAACCCAAGAACAAACAACTTTTGAAGAATTAAAATCTCAACACGAAGCAAACAAACTTACTCTAGGAGAGTACTGTGCCCAATTGGAAGATTTATGTAAGGTTTTACAAAAAAAATTAAATCCTGAAGACGATAAAGTTAGAGCTATAGCTCTAATTCTTAATCCTGATAATCCAGATATGAAAGGGGGAGCGAAACAATTCGCAATGGAAAGTATGCTTCAGTAGACTTTCTCCTAATATGGTCGTATAGCTCAGTTGGTTAGAGCGCTTCTCTGATAAGGAAGAGGTCCATGGTTCAAGTCCATGTACGACCACCATCTTAATACTTACTAGAATTAGTGAGTTTTTTTGTGGAGAAAAATGAAGATCATAATTTCTTGTATAATTAATATTTAATACTATAATTAAGAAATTTATTCTTACTTTTTCATGGCTATGCAATTATTTGAATCAATTAAGCATCTCAATGAATTCAAACAAGAGTATTGGAAGGCTCGCGAACTCTATAAAATATTAGAATATTCAGAATATAATAAATTTATACCTACTATTAATAAAGCAAAAATAGCTTGTAAAAATAGCGGTCAAGATGTTAATTTGCACTTCGCTGACATAAGCGAACACCAGAAATCAAAAAACCAATACTGAGATACTCAAGGTCAACTTCTTGCAGATATGCTATTATCTCGCTATGCATGTTACCTTATTGCAATGGAAGCAGACAGTAGGAAGGAAATTGTTTCACAGGCGAAAACCTATTTTGCAATCCAATCTAGGAAACAAGAGATAAGTGAACAAAATTTGGAAGATACTAAAAGAGTTGCTATTAGAGAACAACTTACGGAACATAATAAAGATCTGGCAAGGACAGCTAAAAAGGCCGATGTGCGAAATTATGGAGAATTTACTGACTACGGATATATGGGACTTTATGGTATGAGAAATAATGATATCGTAAAACATAAATGATTGGAAGAATCTGAAAAACTTCTAGATAATATTAATAGTGAAGAGCTTGCTGCAAATTTATTTCGTGCTACGCAAGCAGAAGCTAAAATAAAAAGAGAACATATCCGCTGACAAGATAATGCGAGTAAAGCCCATATGGAAATTGGAAACGAAGTAAGAGAAATGATAAAAAAAATTGGAGGAACGATGCCTGAAGATCTTCCGAAATCCGAGAATATAAAAGAAGCTAAAAAAAGAATTAAACAAAATAAATCGCTAGGAAACAAAAAATAATCTGATTATTTTATATTATAAAATTATTATTATGAACTGATATGTAGAGAATATCGAAAAACTAACATTGGGAAATGATAACTTTCGTGAAGTATTATTCACAAGTTTACACAGTCAATTAGTAGTAATGAGTCTAGAACCAAATGAAGAAATTGGTTTAGAAACCCATCCAGACAATGATCAATTTATCCGTTGTGAAAGCGGACAAGGAACCTGTATTATTGATAACAATGAATATGACATCCAAGACGGTTATGCAATGGTAATACCAGCAGGAGCCACACACAATATAATCAATACCTCATCAAGTAATCAACTAAAACTCTATACTCTATATTCTCCACCACATCATAAAGATGGAACAATAGATAAGACCAAAGCGGAAGCGGATGAAAGTGAGGAATAATTAGAAGGGAAGATTAGTAATTTATAGAATAAATTAACTAAAAAAAAAGCCAGACATATAAAACGCTGGCTTTTTTGAAGTTCTGCTCCTTCTAGACTCTCCATTTTTCAGACAAACGGGGACAAAACTCAATACTCATGGCTAACGCCAAAACTCTAGAGTGAGAGGATTCTGTTTAGGGTTTTAAATTGGGAAGGGAGTCATCGAACATCTTCGCTTCTCTTACTGCCTTCCTTAAATCCCTAATATGTTTAGGAACTTTTTTCTCCCGCCTCCATTGGAGGAAAAGAGCAATAATAAATCCACTTAAAAATGCCATGAAAGCAATTAAAATTAACTGTGTCATAAAAGAACTATTTAAATTACATAATTTTATAGAGCGAACTCTTTTATAAAATAGTTTTAAATCATGCTTCAGTAATATAATTACTTCATCAACATTAATTTAATAATAAAATTATCCTATTTGTCAAGTATAAATTATAAAATAATAAATTTGAAGTGTATTATACTAAAAAATTAACCTTATTAGCTTTTTTTAGAATACTCACCCCAGCCAGTCTACCAGTAGCCCAACTCGAAGTCAGATTATATCCTCCGGTTATTCCATCTACATCCATAATTTCTCCACCAAAGTAGAGTCCAGGGCAGAGCAGTGATTCCATGGTTTCAGGATTAATTTCGCTCGTTGGTACTCATCCCGAGGTAACGAATTCATCACCGTTTCTTCTTCCTGTGATATGTAAGGGAATTCAGTTACCGAAAGTTTGTGCAATGATCTTAAACATTTCTTTGGTATATTTCCCCATCACTTGCATTGGAGGTAATCCATAATTTTCTATGATAAGATCTACAAAACGTTGTGGAAAGTACTGTTTGAGGAAAGTATTAATTTGTTTTTGAGAATATTGTGATACTCCATTTTGTAAAAGTTCCATTCGTTGATCGTAATTTATTTTACTATCAGGAATCCATTTTATTTCGAGTGGTTCTTCTTTGCTTACTGTTTGGAATGGAATAAATGCAGAAAATGCAAACACCATTGGTCCTGTAATTCCGAAGTGGGTAAGTAATAATGGACCATCAAATTTTCTTCCATCTTTAATTACTATTCTTGCATTAGGAAAACTAATTCCTGAAAGTTCATGAAAATGTTTTTCTTCAGTTTCAAAACTTGTAAGTGAAGGACCAAGATCTGTGATACTATGTCAAAGTGCTTGTGAAAAGGCGTATCCATCACCATTACTTCCTGTATGACGATAGGCATTTCCTCATGTTGTTATTACTACTTTATCCACAATATAACTTTCGATATTTGTGGTAACTAAAAATTTTTCTGCTCCATGAGTATCTTTTATTTTTTCTATAGTTTCTACTTTTTCTTTCAGTTTTGTATAAATATTTTGGTATTCTGAAAATAATTTTTCAAATGCTCATACGACATCCTTACCATTATTACTTACTGGAAAAATTCTTCCATCCGCTTCTTGTTTCATTGGTACACCATGCTCCTCAAACCATGCTCTTATCTTACGTGGACCAAAGCCTACAAGCGCATCTTGAATGAAATCTCGACCGTTGGGAAACTTAGATTTTAGATCCTGTCTTTTATAAAATCCTGTGGTTACATTGCATCTTCCTCCTCAGCTTATAATTACTTTTGCACCAAGATGTGGGTTTTTATCAAATAGAAAAATATCTTGATCATATCCTGATTCTAGTAATGTTGCTGCGCACATCAGACCTGCTGCACCTCATCAAATGATTGCTACTGACATGATTATTGAGTGGGTATAAAATTATTCCATTGCGATTTTAGCCGCAGTGATTTCAGAAATTTCTCTTGTAATATTTGCTTGTCTGATCTTATTGAATTGGAGAGTAAGAGCAGCAATAAATTTAGTACAGTTATCTTTTGCATTTTTCATGGCTATCATACGACCAGCATGCTCAGCGATCTTGTTTTGTAAGATCATAGAAGTAATTAGATAAGTTCTTACCTGTCTGTGAAGTTCAGTTTTTACTGCTTCAGAAGTCGGTTCTAGTAAGTTGAATCCTTTCTGGTTATTTTCAGTTATATCAAATTTTACTCCTACTGTAGTTAAGAAATCATTGATGTTTTCTTTGGAGAGTGGAGATAATCTGAATGAAGAAGTGATTTGTGTAAGTAAGTTATTGAAGAAATTGAATAAGATATCGATGTTTGTATAGTCTTTCGCTTTTTCTTCCAAGAACACCAAGAGTGGCGTGATATCAGATTGATGAATTTCATCTTTGAGATTGATATAGGCTACGATATTGTAACCCATTCTTTTACAGAATTCATATCCTTTTTTACCGATTACAAATACATCAGTAGTAGTAGGTGAGTAATTAGTGCTAAGAAGCTTAGTAACTCTAGAATTGAGACCTCCGCAAAGACCTTTTTCTGAAGTTACTACAATTGCTAAATCTTTCTTACTTGAAGAAGCTTCTACCGTATCAAAAAGATTGATTTTTTCTGATACTTCCGCGATAAGTCTGCTGAGATCAAGGAAATATTGTTTAGCAGATTCTACCTTATGTTTGTTCTTTTGTAATTTGATTGTTGAAATAATCTCCAAAGCTCTCGAAATCTTCTTGAGATTTCCAGTTGATTTGATTTTAGTTTTTATCGCTTTGAGATTAGCCATTCCACAATGATTCTAGAATAAATTTATAAGCTGAATATTTGACAATTGATGCGTAGAAAAGTATAATATACTAACTAATATATTTATTTCTTGCCTGTTTTCAATATGATCACTAGAGCATTTGAGCTACTACAACAAGAGGCTTATCACTGAGAAGAAACTCAGGATTCTCCTACTACTGTAGAAAAACAGGAAACTAAGGAAATAGAAAAGTCAGAGGCTCCTAAGCAAAAAGAATGAAGTCTAAGAATACCTGGAATGACTATAGAACCTACTATAGATGCAATTTCTAAAAATTTAGACACAAACAAAGAAATAAGGAATACTAATAAAGAAAAATTTAGTAAACAAATAGAACAAGCAAAAGAATCTTTAAAAAACTGAGACTATGGAGCCTTACTTAACAATCTGAATGGTACAATAGCAATGATATCTTCTCGATTGGGGTTAGGAACTAATGGAGAAAGACAAGATGCTCAGTTAAGCAACATTATTTTTGACTCAAAACATATCAATACAGAAGGGATGGAGGAAGAAAGAATTTTGGATCTCATAAAACAAGTGAGAGATAAAAAAGTAATTGAAATTGATCCTTGGGCAAAACTAGAACTTACAAAATTTGAAACAGAGCTCAATAAGCAAATATTCAAGAACCAAGGGATTAAAGATCCAGCAGAACAATTAGAAAAGACTACTCAACCATGAGATATTGTTCTTATTAATTACGAAACCCAAGGTAAAGGACATGCTATAAATTATGGCTTGAGAGATTCTCAAAAAAGTCCATTTTGTCATGTAGGAATTATGTGAGATAGTGGAACTTTTTATCATAGCACACTTAAAAGAATATCTGATAAACAACCTGGACTGGAAGGAACTAATTTCAATGATTATTTAGCCGCGAAAGAAGATGTAACAGTTCTTGTTATTAGAAAAGCTGATCTTAATACCTGAATTTCTTGAGATCAAATTGATAAACTCATGAAAAAGATGATAGAATCTGGAGTGAGTTACGATAATAAAGCCGCAGTTACAGCTTTGACAGGTTATAGTGGGATGAATGATCCAAAGAATATGAATTGTGGAGAATTGGTGAATGAATTAGCTAAATCTGTCTATGGAGAAGAACTTGTAGATAAAAAAGAAGCTGCAAAGCCAGCAGCTTATCAAAATATGAAAGGACGAGATCAGGTTTGGTTAGATAAAGTAAATTAGAACTTTAAAATTATTCAAATAAATCCTAATTTTTGGGATTTTTTCTTTTTTTAAATAATCCAATAAATTTCAATTTAGGAGTATTTTTACATTGTCAATTACCCAGACTAAGGCTTCCAGAAAGTCAATTTTTTTAATATCAAATTTGGCTTATATTCGCCAAAAACTTAACAAATTAGGATGTTCTCAATATACTCTTATTATCTATCCTCGACGGATAATGCAAAAATTTTATTGAGACTGTTTGTATGAGACAAAAATTTACCACTCCACTTATCAAACTAACATCGTTGATGTTGATTCTTTTCAATTTTTTTGCCGTAACCGCAATCTGACAAGAAATCCCTGGAATAATTGAAACTCCTACTATGTCTGAAACAGCTCTGGAAGTAGTAAATCAAGTAACTGAAATTTCTGCTGAACCAGAACTTGCTGAAACTCAAACTATAGAAACTCCACTTATTGAGGCTCCAATTAATGAAGTGAAAGAAGTGGAAGAAATACAAGAAGCATGATCTGGTGAGATTCTGAGTGGAATTATAGAAGAAATTATATCTGGATCCATATCATTGATTGATACGACAGACATAAATATTGAGACTTTAATACAGTCTGGTAGTAACGATGAAGAAATAAGTACCAATGAAGAAAACAAACTCTTAGATATGCTCAATAGTATTTATGAAGAGTTTATCTTGGGTGGGGAGGTTATGAAAGGAGATGAAATACAAATTACTATCCCTAATGATACAGACATTTCTCGTATCCAAAGTTTGAATACTTCTATAGCAACTACAGGTGATGAGCTTTCTGGTTCGTATGTTCCTTTCCAAGAAGAAGTCCCAGCGCCTACGCTATCAGAATATCTTCCTGAATCTCTTATTGTATCCACTCTATTAAAAAGTGAAGACTTGCGACTTGAAGAAAATATCACAGATAATTTTGTATGAGAAGATGGTAAAGATCTTTCAGAAAGTATAGAGAAAAGCTTTGAATTTGGTAAGGAAGGAGAGGATTTGCTCTTTTCAAAACCACTTAAGATTGAAGTAAAAGTGGATAATAAAGAAGGTATAGGATCTTATGAAGTGTATACTAAACATGCAAGTGATGATCATTATAATAAGGTCTGATTATCTACAAATCCTGAAACTCTTTGTGATGAACAAGGTAATCCTACACTAGCAGGAAGTGAGGTAATCGCCGAAAACTGAGTAGTAACGTTTTATACTTGTCGTGCCTCTGATTTTCTTTTGGTTGCTCAGGCTGCTTATTATGCTGCTTGTACTCAACCTATCATGTTTACAAATGCTACATCTTCGATTACGATTAGTACAGGAAGTGTCTCTGCAAGTGGATATGTAAGTGGGTTTAATCAAGGAGCTAATAGTATAATAGAAATTACAGGTAGTTCAATTGTTTACTTTACAGTCAATAAACCTGGGGTAGCTATTGGAATAGCAGTAAGCGAATATAGCGGTATATATCATAGTTATGGTAATTCTGCTTATAATGCGATTTTCCACTCTGATGGTAATCTTTATCCCGCTTATTCTGATGGGCCAGTAGACTCAGCTCCTTATAGCACAGGAACTATATATTTCTTCTTACTTTCTGGAGATCAAGTCTCCTTACATACTCTGGATGGAAGTTACAGTTATACTTGGGATGATTTCCTCTATGAATATCCCTTCTATGTAAATGTAAACGTACTTTCAGGAGGAAGCGTAGGTAATTATATTTCTGAAGCTAAACTTGCTGGTGAAAGCTGTCTTGATTCCGATCTTTCTTATTGTGGAGATGGTACTGTGGATAACCGAGAACAATGTGATTTGGGTACCGGTAATGGAACTGGGGGAGTCTGTAATGCAAGTTGTAACTGGAATACAGGAGATATTGATGGTATCGTCACCAAGACTATGAGTGGGGCTTCGATGTGTAGCTCTGGAGATATTCTTGATCTTACCTTACAAGTAGATAATGTGGGTAGTTCAAGCTTATGGGTGTTTAATTATTTGAGAGATTATCTACCAAGTGGAATGTCTTATATAAGCTGATCTTTCGGTTTTTCACCTGAAGATGCATATCCATGGTCATTTGATCAGGGATGGGAAATGAGTAGTACAGGTTTAATCATAGATTGAAATGGAGATCTTGACGATAAAGGAGGTGGTCCGATGTATACGTTTACAGCTCAGGTTATTTTAAATAAAAACTTTACAGGAATTGTTACTAATACAGCAACTATAGGACCATTCTATCAAAGAATTCCTTCTATCGTGGCTGAAACTGGAGTAGCCTTACTCAATAATACTTCTTCATATAGCTGGAATTGTGGAATTGGTTGCGGAGATGGCATAGTTGGAGCGGGTGAGCAATGTGACCTTGGTGAAGATAATGGAAGTGGCTCTGTATGTAGCGCAAGCTGTCTATGGAATGAGCCAACCTGTAATGATATCTCTTTAACTCCTCCATCAGGAGTAGCCAATGAGACAAATATAGTAGCAAACCTCCCGGTAGTTCCTGGACTTTTCTATGATATTGACCGAGATGAATTGTGAACAATTTATACAGAAGCACAAAACGGTACGAGTTATGTCTACACTATTTCTGGAACTCACGATGCCGTAATTACCGTTTATGATCAAAATTATGATTACTTCATACAGTGTAACCAAACTATGTATGTTGGTTTCAATGGGGAATGTGGATCTTTAGATGGAACTACCATCAGCACTGGAAATGGACTAGATTATTATACTACAGGTTTGTGTGAAACAACGTTAAATCCTCCTATACCAGTTTATAATGAGTCCACTAATACTTGGACATGGTCTTGTGTAGGTCTTTGGAGTGGAAGTGTGGCAAGTTGTCAGGCTGAATGGGAAGGATGTGGAGATGGAGTAGTAAATGGACCGGAACTGTGTGATTATAATAATACTGGTGGAATTAGCTGTAATAACCAATGTCAACCTAACAATTTATGTGATGTGGGTAATTGGCATGTTTATAAATCTTACGCACCTGATGTATCATGGTATCATTTAATGAATTGATATAATACAACATGAATTCTGTGGCAATATTTTATTATACCACATACATGATATTTATGACTAGGCATAGATTCCCCTGATAGTATGACGTTTGAGAGTATACAATATAGTATGAATAATACATCATGATTCTATACTAATTGTTCATATATTTGAAATACTCTTAATTACTCGTATTCGTTAATATCGAGTTGGAATTGATGAGTTTGAATTTGATGTGATTATGATGAAAATGATCAATGACCATTGTGGTATGCTCCGCAAAATATGAATATGGAAATAACATATACCTATAATAATAATACCTATGTTTATAACATAAATTATACTGGATGAGTATCTTGAGTGGATTATTTTGCAATGCCATCATTATATGAATACAATGAAATATTATTTCCTACTACCTGTGAAATGTTTGTAGGATCTGGATGTGGAAATGGTGTTATTAACCCATGAGAAGAATGTGATCTAGGAAATGGTAATGGTACAGGTGAAGCCTGTAGTAATGTTTGTGAAATTCAGCCTATATGCAATATTTTTACAGGTTCTTATGATAGTCAGCCAGCAACATGAACTATAAATGGTTGTCTTTGAGGAACTTATATGGATGCAAACGATACCTTACAAGATTATCTTCGAGGATGTGATTCTCCAAGTAATGGGCAAATAATTTGTAGTGCAGAAAAAAATGTACAATGTACAATAGATGTAGAAGATAGCTTATATAATATTACAAATGCTATAGATATAGGACCAAATATACCAGAAACGCTTGACGAAAAACATATCAATATGAGTGATAATGGAGAGTATGTAACTTATCAAGCTCAAACTAATTGAAATGTTTATTTACATAATATTGGCTGAGGGACTACGTCTATTATTACGACATGAGATGGCAACCCAAATATCTCAAATAATTGAAATTATGTTATATACAAAAAAGGAAATAATATAAATATATATAATACTATATCTTTAATAACCTATACAATACAAGCTACTTGAATGGTTTGAGTGAGTTTGAATTTCAGCGGTGTATATATTTTATATCCGGATAATAAATTGGTGATTTCGGATGATTGAAATAAAGCTGCCTATATGGTGTACGCTTGATCTTCTCCTGCTGTAGTTTTGTACGATAAAATTGCAAATACTTATATTAAACTTTCTACTGGAGGAGATAAAAGATCTATTGATATGTCAGATGATGGAAGATATGTTGCGTTTGAACAAAATATTGGCTGAAATCACAGTGTTATAGTATATGATAGTATTGCTAATAGTTATGAAACTATTAATAGCTGACCAATTACTCAAAATATTAATATATCAAATGATGGTAGATATATATCATATAGTATATGATCTTCACTCTATATTTATGATAGAAACACTGATATTCAAAGCCTGATGATGCCTTATTCTCTCTTGGTACAAGATGTATCTAAAGATATGAATTACATAGCATTTCTTTCTACCGCTAGTAACATAGTTGCGTGAGACACTAACGGTGTTAAAGATTTATTTGTATATAATAAATCTACAGAAGAAGTTATTAATTATACAATTGATAAAGTAAATGGAGCTCAATGAATTTATAATGTAAACATATCATCTGATGGTAAAGTTTCCTTTTATAATATTGATGAAAATCTTGTAAGTTGAGATTCCAATAATCATGCGGATATAACATTACTAAATACTGTAGTTGATTGTGTAATAAACTGAACTTGTTGATCAGTAAATGGAACCACTATATATGACGCTAATAACTGAGGTGATACTCTTACCAGTTCTAGTCTTAATTTATGTGACGATGGTACACTTTCTAGTTTTACTTTTAATGGCGGAACTCATACATGGAGTTGGAATTGTTTATGAGACAATGGTTGAAGTAATGCTATGTGTAATGCTTCTGAAACTCGATGTGGAAACGGAGTAGTAAGTAATGGAGAACAATGTGATGATGCGAATGGTATAGCAGATGATTCTTGTAATAATTCTTGTAATTTTGTAACCCCGAGTTGTTCAGACTTTAATTTCAATGTTACCCCTATGTCTGGCATGGCACCTACGTTGGTAACTTGAGTATGGTCTACAAGGACTGGATTTTCAGCTTCTACACTTGATCGAGGGACAGGACCTTTAGTAGCATTCCCAAGTAGTCCCTCAAGTTTTACATACAACGATATAGGTTCATATAACGCTACACTTACTATGTCCAATAGTCTCTCAGGTAATTATAATATTAGTTGTTCCGTAGCTTTACAATTTAGCTGAGCCCCAGCACCAGATCCTGTGGATGGAATATGTGGAACAGGAGATAGTGTTCCAGTCTATTCAGGTTCAAATCCTTCATGATTATGTACAACAGGAACTTTGTCAGGACCAATTCAAAGTGGAAATACTTGGTTCTGGACTTGTGAAGGATTTGATAGCGGTGCAACTGCGAGTTGTAGCTCATCAATTGGGTATTGCGGAGACTGAACTGTATGAACATGAATTGGATACGCTAACGAAGAACAATGTGATCAAGGATCTGGTAACAGTTCCACAGGAGCTTGTTCACCTACCTGTACTCTCAATACTCCAACATGTCCAGCTATCGATTTTAATATTACTCCTATGACATGATTTGCACCTACAACGGTAACATGATCTTGGAATAATATAACTGGATTTACTGCTAGTACACTGTTTCGAGGTACTGGAGTTCCGGTTCCGTTTCCTACGAATCCAGATACATTTATTTATAGTTATTCTGGATCATATACTGGAACGCTTACTCTTTCCAATAATTTGTCTGGAAGTTTGAGTATCAGTTGTGATATAAATCTTAATATTTCAAACGCTCCAATCGATGGTATCTGCGGAACTTGAAATGGACAACAAGTCTACACCGGAACTACTCCGACAGATCTTTGTACTACTGGAACACTAATTGGTCTAATTCAATCTTGAAATGACTGGATTTGGTCATGTGAAGGATATGACAGTGGTGCTACAGTAGCTTGTAACGCTCCTGTTGGATATTGTGGAGATTGAATAATCTGAACAGGAATTGGGTATAATAACGAAGAACAGTGTGACCAATGATCTACAAATAGTTTAACAGGTTCTTGTTCTTTAACCTGTACGCTCAATATACCTAGTTGTAATGATTTCTGATATACTTTGAGTGCTTATACGTGAATAGTTCCTATACTGATCACTGGATCATGGAATGTAATCTCATGATTTACAGTTACAGGTTTTGATCGAGGTATAGGATCTCCAATCCTCAATCCCACAAGCCCAGTGAGTCATTATTTTACCGGAGCGGGTAATTACATTATAACCTTTACAGCAGTCAATGATCTATCAGGAAGTGTTACTTCATCTTGTTCTGCATCAGTACCTCTAATTTATCCTCCGATTGATGGGGCTTGTGGAACTGGAGATGGCGTGCAAGTTTATACTGGAACCGAACCCACAAGTCTTTGCGAAACAGGTATCTCTCTTGATTTACATGAAACCTCAACAGGACGAGCTTGGTCATGCCGATGACTAGATGGTTGAGCTGATGATTTTTGTAACGCTCCTGTTGGATATTGTGGAGATTGAATAATCTGAACAGGAATTGGCTATAATAATGAAGAACAATGTGACAATGGAACTGGGAATAGTTGAACAGGTTCTTGTTCATTAAGCTGTACTCTCAACACTCCAAGTTGTAATGATTTTAATTTTAATGTTACACCAAATAATGGATCAGTGCCATTGACCGTAACTGGTACTTGGAATAATATCACAGGATTTACGGTAACAGGTTTAGATCGAGGTACTTGAATTTCATTTCCATATCCAGAAAGTATGACAAGTTTTATATATACTGATACAGGATATTACACTGCAATATTAACAATTGCTAATGATTTATCATGAAGTATTATCGTTGCTTGTCCTGTAGATATTTCTACTGATCCGAATCAACCTATTCCTACTGATTGAATCTGCGGAACTTGAAATGGACAACAAGTCTACACCGGAACTACTCCGACAGATCTTTGTACTACTGGAACACTAATTGGTCTAAGTCAATCTTGAAATGACCGGATTTGGTCTTGTGAAGGATATGACAGTGGTGCAACAGTAGCTTGTAACGCTCCAATTGGATATTGTGGAGATGGTGCGACTGGATCAGGAATTGGGTATAATAACGAAGAACAGTGTGATGATGGAAATTGAGTGGACACAGATGCTTGTAGCAATACCTGTAATCTCAATCCTATTTCTACAGGTATTTATGATCTAGCATTGATTAAACAACTATCTGGATTGGAAAATACTTTCGTTTCAGGGTCTTTGGTTACCTTTACTATTACAGTAATCAATCAAGGTAACTTACTCGCTACAAATATTCTGATTATAGATTATCTTCCTGCTTGATTAACTCTAGATGATCCTAATTGGACTGTTGTAACCAGTTGATTTACTAATTTGATCCCTATAAACCTTGCATCTGGTACTTCACAAACTATTTCAATTAATGCAAGAGTTGATGGTGATATTACTGGTACAATTACAAATCGAGCAGAAATATCACAAGACGATGGTGATGATATCGATAGTACGCCCGATTTTGATCAGTTCAATGATATATTTAGTGGTAATGATAATATAAGTTGAAATGGGACATGAGTTGAGGATGAAGATGATCATGACTGGGAAAGTATTACGGTTGATAACAATCGGGTAGCGCCATACAATCCGAATATTACTATATCTAAAACAGGTTCAATCTCTATTTATGAATCTGGTGATATGATTAGTTATACAATAAATATCAGTAATACTGGAAATAGTGGGCAAAGTAATATACAAATTACCGAATTAGTTCCAGTTTGAATAAGTGCTTACCCTTATGGTTATTCTATTTCAGGACCTTGAGGATACACAACTGGCGCAGCTACAGCCACAGGTTTCATTATAGAATTTGATCGTATTGAGCCAGGAGAAGACTATGTGCTATCGGTAACTGGAACTTTAGTCGGTACAAGTACTCAGATAAATCAAGCAGTAATAACTAGCGGAAGCTGTACCAATTGTACAGGAAGCTGGACAACTACTTTATCAGGCGCAATAATAATTCCTCCAATAAGCACAGGTGAAGCAATGTTATCACTGCTTAAAACTTGAAATATTAGTACATATCAATCGTGAGATGGTATTACTTACACTATTACTATAAGCAACACTGGAACAAGCTGAACTTTCAACACACTCATATTGGAGGACTATCCAGTTTGATTTAACTATCTTACTTCAAGCACAACACTTGGTAATTTTGATACATGAACACGTGAGCGAAGTATAGCAAATATAGCTAGTTGAGAATCTGCTTATCTTACTATTACCGGATCTCTTTTTGGTACAAGTAACCAGATCAATACTGCTTATATTACGAGTTGAATGTGTATTTCTTGTACTGGAACTGTGACTACATACGCAGTGTGAAGCTGAGGTTATTATGATCTGAGTCTTAGTAGTGCAATATTGTGAGGTATTTCTATACTATACGTAGGTCAACAAGTTACTTATGTCGTTAGTATTGTAAATCAAGGTTCTTGAATCTCTGCTCATCAATTTAGAATTGCTGATATGGTTCCAACTTGATTAACACTCAATGATCCAAGTTGGACTTTGAGTGGGGGAATGGCTATCTTTGATTTTACTGGCACATTAGCGCCAGGTGAAACAACTACAAAAAATATTAACTTTATCGTTAATGGAGCTGTTACAGGAATTATCAGTAATCGAGTACAATTAGCTGAAGATGATGGTTTTGATATCGATAGTACTCCAAATAACTGGACTGGTCTTGATTATGAAGATGATGACGATTTTACTAATATCACTGTAATTAAAACCATCTCAGGGAATCCATGATGAACATATGTGCCTACTCCAACTCCCTCATGCCCATGATCTGTTGGTTGCGTGACTCCACCAGTTATTCCTACTCGAATAACTCCAATTATTCCAGTGCTTGTTCCACCGATTTTGATCCCTCCTATCACTAAAGTAATAAAGAAAGTGCTTCAGATAGTGTATAATAACATTTATGACATTATAGAAATGACTACTCCACAAATTTTACCAACTACTGGAGCAGAAGAATAATTGGAATAACCAGAATATAAAAATACATAAAAACCCTCTATGGAGGGTTTTTTGAAGTCTTTAGAGAAAACTATTATGTTAACTATTCTCTTTTATTTTAACATAAAATTTACTTGACAAACATATTATTTTAATCACTATTTAAGAAGATTCAAAAGATCTGTTCTTTAACATTGGAAGCAAAAGTGCTAAGTGTTTTAGAAAATAATAAAATTACAAACAAAAAAAACAAAAAAAAGATGAGTAACGTTAAAAACAAAAATGAGCGTAGATTAGAAATTTATGTTGTCCATGGAGACGAAAAGCAATCATCTGGAGATGGGCTTAGTCCAAGGGGAATACAAGACACACAAAAATTGTCTGAAAAGATAAAACTCTATCTAAATCCAAAAGATGTAGTGCAAGTTTTAACTTCAAATTTATCAAGGTCAAGAGAGACGGCAGAAATAATAGCTTTAAAGCTATTAAAACAAAAAAACTACTCAGTTAGTTCTGAGCTCAATGAATATGAAAATATTCAGGTAGTACAAAATGTCGTTGATGGCATTGAGGATAGTATAATTTTGGTAAGCCAAAAACCGGTAATCAATAACTATTTAAAGTCTATTGGATACAAAGGTAGTTCACTAGGTTGTGGACAGGGGATTATGAAGAAAAATGATATTTTTACACGGATATAGTTTTTACTATATCTAGACAAGAATTCCTTAGAACCGAATTTAATCTTTTTGAAGACCCGTATTGTACGGGTCTTTTTTCATTCAGAAAATATATTATTTTAAAATCTTTTGATATCAACGTTATGAATAGTCTGGATAGGAATCTGTCTCGTATCTGAATTTCCTTTAATTTTTTCATCAAACTCTTTATCAAAAGATTGAAGTAGATCTACGAGTTCTAGAGCTTTAGCATGACTTTCTTTGATACGATAGTAGTATCTATAAAGCTCACTACTGATCTTAGTAAGGTCTTCATTTTTCATGAGTAACTCTCACATTTTTTCCTTGAGTATTCTGTTTTGCTGTTCAAATTCTTTAGTATCCATAGAAATAGTATCCATCTCAAGTTGGAGTTGCGTAGTATTTTGTCTTAGATCGTTCACTAATTCACGGTCTCCATAACGAAAATAAAAAAATGCATATCCTATTCCTATTCCTATTGCAAGAAATAAAATACCGATTATGATGTCCATGCTAAGTTGAAACAATAAATAAATGAGATTGATACAGCATACTTATATTTTTTGTGAATACAATAATTATATTATGAATTAATAATTGTTTCAGCAATTGCTTCAAGTTCCTTTCCTGCATTCTTACTCATCAGACTTTCAAATTCCTCCTTACTCAAATATTCTTTAGCATACAGTACTTTAGATATAGTTTCCATTTCAGATTTTTTACTTTCCAAAATTTCAATTGCTACTTTATATCTTTCATCTACAATTTGTTTTACCAATGCATCAATTTTTTCTGCAGTTTTTTCTGAGTATAATTTATAAGCAGAATAGTCTTCGTTAGCTAAATTGAGTGTACCGATTTCATCATTCATTCCATACTTCGTTATCATATCATAGGCCATCTTAGTTACTTTTTCAAAATCATTGGAAGCTCCGGTGGTGATATTTTCTTTACCAAAGAATACTTCTTCAGCAGCTCTTCCTCCTAGTAGTCCAGAAATATCATCGAGGAACTTTGCTTTTGATCTTAAGTAAGTATCTTCTTTAGCGCTAAACCATGTCACACCAAGTGCCATACCTCTACTTACAATACTAATCTTTTCTACCGGATCACAATTTGGTAACAAATAACTTACTATTGCATGTCCAAGCTCATGATAGGTTACTATTTTTCTTTCTTCTTCTCTGAGAGTTTTGATTTTCTTTTCAGGACCCATCAATGTTTTTTCAAATCCATATTCAAAATCTTTATCCGTAAGTTCTTCTCTTCATTCCCTGGCTACTCTGAGTGCTGCTTCATTGATAATGTTTTCAATATCTGCTCCCACAAACCCTGAGAGTCTTCTCGCTAAAGATTCAAAATTATATCCCTCAACTACTTTTTTATTTTTCAGATAATAATTAATTATTTCCATTCTTTCTTCCACGGTAGGATTACTTACCATTACTTTACGATCAAATCTTCCTGATCTGAGTAAGGCTGGGTCAAGCGTGTCAGGGCGGTTGGTAGCTGCTATCACGATCACATTCGTTCCTTGTTCAAAACCATCCATCTCAGTCAATATTTGATTGAGAGTTTGTTCTTGTTCTTGATGTCCTCCTGTATGTCCAGATCCTCTTTTCTTACCTATAGCATCAATTTCATCAATAAAGATAATACTTGGAGAAGTAGTTTTTGCTTTCCCAAATAATTCTCTTACTTTAGCAGCGCCCATCCCGACAAGCATTTCCATAAATTCTGAACCACTCGCACTATAAAATGGCACTCCAGCTTCTCCAGCAACAGCTCTCGCTAAGAGGGTTTTACCTCCTCCAGGTGTACCATACAGTAGCACCCCTTTTGGTATTCTTGCTCCTACTTTGAGATATTTTTCTGGGTTCTTGAGGAAGTCTACAATTTCAGCAAGTTCTTGTTTTACCTCTTCCATCCCTGCCACATCCGCAAAAGTAGTTTTTGATTCTTTCTTATTTTTGTTATCTTTTCCATTAAGAATTCAGATTTTCATACCAAAAGGTAACCCTCCTCATCATGTTTTTGGTCAAAACTTATTGAGTAAGAATATGAAAAGTATAAATATAATCAGAAATGGGAGTATATCCTCAATCAATAAATTACTTAAAAAACCATCTTCTGTATTATTTACTATGATTTTTGTAGCTCAGGTTTGGTATTCAGTATTTGTATCAAAACCAAGATCTGTAATTGAAGTTGATGCTGGTTTTAGAGCCGTGTATGTTTCAATCTCTTTGAGATAAAGATTCGTAGTCATTGGATTATTTTTTAACATTTGTTCTGTTTTGATCTCTTTTTTTCAGACCATTTTTTTATCTCCAATAATTTCTACTTCTTCAAATTGCTTATTACGATAAAGAGTAAGAAATTCATTTAAAGAAACATCATTTTTTTTGATTACTTGGGTAGCGATTTGTTTACCATTTTTCTCTTCAATATTACTATAAGGATTGAAGATATAAGACAATCAGAATGTTACTGCTAAAACAATAAGCATGATTTTAAGTATTTTTAACATGAATGTATAACAAAAGAGAATTTAAAAAGTTTTAAAAATTTGACCATAAGTTACCTAACTCATGAGCGTTTATAATAAAAAAATTATGCATACATACAAGTACGATTGCTTAAAATAACTTTGACAGTGAGGACTTGAGTTTCAAGGTAATTTCATCCCATTGTTTGCCACTAAGCTGAGCATTTCGTTCCTCTACACCGTTTTTGTGCGGTAAAGCTATGGTTTTGATATATTGCTGTGTTTTTCAGGTTTTTGTAGTAATAAATTTCATTTCTTTTATCAGATCATAATATGATCTTTTTAGTTTATTTCTTTTTACTGCTCTTTTATGCATCTTTGTGCTAAGTTGTATTCAGAATTGGTTGTAATTACGATTAGTATATTGAGGAATTCGGAAAAATAGTAAGTTTGGCGTACTTATTACCTGTCTTTTTTTGAGTATATAGTTTACTTCTTTGCTGGTAAGACGATGTTGTTTGGCAAGCATTTTTTTTATTTTTATTAAATATCTATTATTGAATACTGTATGGATCCAGTGCTATAGTATCAAGTGTATCTCAGATAAAACTTTGTATTGTTACTGAGCCACTATAATTTCTTCCTTTTTTGTATTTCACAGTACTTGTAACCTTTAATATCTTATCTGGATGAGCTTTTGATTCTTCTTCGCTGAGGTATACTGGAGTAAAAGTAATAATTCTTGAAAAAATTCTTTTTTTAATCTCTTCCTGGGTAGAAATAATATTATTTTTGGATTTCCATGAGGTGTAGACATAGTTTTCTCCTACTTTACTCTTTTTGTAATATAAATATGTGTTGTCTTGTGATGAACTTATACTATTAAATTGATAGTTTCATGCTTCATCAACCTGTAGAGTTCGAGAACTAGCTCATTCAAGTTTATCAGGATCATGAAAGTATACTTCGCATTCCCCAGCATAACTACCTTCTTTAAGTTTAAGACAACTCCGTATCCATCCTTTTTTGATATTAGTATCGCGACGATTATATACAAGTTCTATTCCTTCTTTGGCGAGCATGGTCGCAGTTGTTTTAAGTTTTGTTCTTTCTGATAATCATACATTTGATATAATCAGATAAGAGACAGATAATATTCCAATACTAAAAACAGCTATTGAAATAAGTACTTCAATTAAAGTAAGTGCTGATAGTTTAAATTTGATTTTTTTCATATTATTCAATGATATAAGCACTTTTATTGCGATTGCAACCAAATTGCTGTTTACTGGGACAATAAGTTTAATATTGTTGACCAAAAACTTTCAATTGGTAGAAATCAACTTTTTATTTTATAATCTACTTCTACTAATTGGTGATATAAGTTTATAAACTTCTCTTTTTTAGCTAAAATAATATCCTTCTTTCCAATATATCTTGATACTGTAAAAGGTGGTAATTTACTGTTTTTAGCAAGTTCCCCAGAACTATTTATGCCGCGTTCTCGGCCATCTATAAGATGAACAATTCCTCCTACTGACCGATAAAGTAGACCCAAAAATCAATAAGGATTATTTTCTTGTTGAGAAAAAGAGATGAACTTTTCGATACTTTTTGGATTAGCCTCAATTGTAATTCAATCTAAAAATCCCCATACGTCAATAATAGCATTTGAAGCTATAATATTACTAATAATTTCACTATTCAATGGAGTTTTGTCTTTTTGGCTGTCAGTATATGCGATAATTTTTTTAATTTCATTGTCTATTGCATACATATTCCCATTACACAGTATACTGATAAGTTCAGCATTTTCTGCGCTTATTGTATTGTTGCTTTGTTTCTGAATAAAGCTTAAAACCGATTTTTTATCTGATTTATATTCTGTAGATTTTATTTCAGGATGATTATTGTCTAAGAAAAATTTCTTCCACTTTGTCTTTCCATCTGGAACTCCAGTAGTAAAAATAATTAGATTATCTGAAGGGATGGAACTGAGATTAGCAGTAAAATAATCATAAAATAGGCTGATAGCATCTTTTGTTGATTCTCTAAGTTTATTGCTTGTAGTTAGAGGAAGTCAGCGTATAATGACCATTTTTTTTTCGGCAAACAAACCTCCTCACCAAATGGTTTCAGTTACACTTTTGGTGTCCCGTTCATCAACATCAAATTTGAAAATATTATGGGCACCATGTTTAGCTGCAAATTCAGACTTCCAATGTTTGAGCTTTTGGTCAACAAAAAAGGAATCACCATAAAATAAATATATCATCGGAACAATAATATTCAACTAGGGATATAAATCAAAGGAAAATATATACTAAAGCTAATATATGCTTGATAAAGAAATATTTAAAACTATTAAAGATTTAATGGTCAATTAAGGTAAATACTGAGTATTTTTTATTTATTTCCCAAGACTTCCTTTACTAATTTACTGTCCTTATTTTAAATTGTATTATCTTTTATAAATGTATAAAAAACTAGCTTGGATTATGATTGGAATAATTGGATTTGTATGATTTTCCATAGGTTTAAATTTTCTACTATCGCAAAAAAATTCTTCACAGATCAACTTTATTGCTCAAAACCTTAATTCTTCCAATCCTCCAGTAGGGTATAACCCTCCCAATTGAGGCTGTAGTAATCATTGTGATGGTAATGCAGGGTATTGTGGTAATGGAAAAGTAGAAACTCCTGAACAGTGTGATGATGGAAATTCAAATAATTATGATAGTTGTAGTAATAGTTGTAGTAAATCATTCTGTGGTGATAATATTTGTCAAATTAGCGAAAGAGATAAACTTGGAAATCCTATCTGCAAAATAGATTGTAAATCAATGAATGCTGATATTTCAACAAAAAGCATAGAAAAGGTTACTAATGAAAAATGATTGAAAACTAGATAGAATTTAAAAAATTAGTAATTTATTGATAAATGATTTATTTCATTTTTTTCAAGTTTTCTAATTTTTCAGATATATATTTTATTTTATTTTCAACATCAAATTTTTCTTCAGCAGCTAATGCGCCATCAATAATATATCTATTTGCAGTTTTTTTGAATAAAGCAAACTTTGAAGCAAGTTGTCTATAATATTCTGTCCAGATATCATCAGCATATGTACTAGATTTTGATTCAAAAGTTTGAAGTTCATCTTCGATTATTCCAAGTTTCTTTTCCAATAATATAATAGCATCACCAACTGTTTTTTTAGCTTTTGTATTAATTTGATCTGCAGCATTATTAAACTTAAGCTGTACTTTTTCTAAGTTTGTAACTATGTTTTCCTTAACGGCAGTTTGTTTTTGAGCTACTTTTTTTGTAACACTAGCGACAGTAGTATTTTTTTTTATTTGTTCTACCAATTCATCAAGATTTTCTTCCCCAAAGAGTTTTTTGTTTGTACTTACTAAGTAGTTTACTGCTTCTTTGATTTTATTTACTCCTTCGGCTTTATCCAATTTTGTTTTGAAAGTTTTATCATTTTTATATCCTGAAACTAATTGAGCTGTAGCGATTCCTATTGCTCACCATTTTGCTACCTTTAATATCTTATTTAACATTTGATAACAGAATTTACAAGGTAAATAAAGATCATATTTTATGATCTAATACCATAGTGGATATTTTTTACATAATTGCAATACCTGCGAAGAGAGCAGATTATGATTTTCTTGACTTGTGAGACATTTGTTTATAATCATAGCAAGTTCTTTCATATCTTCTTCAATTAAGCCTCTGCTTGTTATAGCAGGAGTTCCTATTCTCAACCCAGAAGGATCCATAGGGGAGCGTGGATCGTGAGGTATAAGTTGTTTATTTGTAGATAATCAGATTTCTTCGAGCGCTTTTTCAGCAGTTTTACCAGTGTGTTCAGTAGCTTTACCATTATTTTTAGTTACATCCAACACGAGAAGATGATTTTCTGTTCCTCCTGTAGCAAGCTCCCAACCTAGATTTTGCAATTCATCCGCGAATACTTTGGTATTAGAAATAATTTGACTACAGTATTGATTTCGTTTTACTTCTGGATCGAGTATTTCCTCAAAAGCTCTTGATTTAGCTACCAACACATGATCAAATGGTCCACCTTGTACGCCAGGAAAAACTCCTCTATTGATATCTTTTTCGATAGTCGCATTATTCTGAGTATTGAAATAAATCAAAGCTCCTCTTGGTCCTCTGAGAGTTTTATGAGTAGTAGTAGTAATGATATCAAAACCTGCTTCAAAAGGAGATAATAATACTTTTCCTGCAATCAGTCCTGCGATGTGAGCAATATCCGCCATCAAATAACAATGATGACCTTGTTCTTCGAGTAATTTCTTACACTCCACAAATTTATACCATTCCAATGATCTTGGATAGCTTGAAAATCCTGCGAGTATGAGTTTAGGTTTGTGTTCTAGCGCCAATTCTTTCAGATTATTATAATCTATTATTCCTTTTTCATCCACTCCATAATGAATAAAATTGAAGAATTTGGCACTTGTATTGAGCTTCATACCATGAGTAAGATGTCCTCCTGAAGCCAAATCCATTGCCAAAACCGTATCTCCTGCTTCCAAAACTCCTGTATATACTGCCAAATTTGCAACAGATCCAGAAAGAGCTTGAACATTTACTCACCATTTATTTTTATCTAATCAGAAAATCTGTAAAGCTAAATCCTGCGTGTAAAGCTCCAATTCATCGACCACTTCATTGCCTCCATAATATCTTTTACCAGGATATCATTCAGAATATTTATTTGTAAAAACATTACTATACGCTGATAAAACTCATTGAGAAACATAATTTTCTGAAGCAATAAGCTCAAGTGAGTTTTGTTGTCTGAGAAGTTCTTTATTTAATAATTCTTGTAATTGTCCTTTCATCTAGTATTTTTTACAAAATAAACGAGCTTTTATATTACATGTTCTTGATATATAATCGTACTGTCTACGATATCTTTTGACAGTTAAATTTCCACTGATTTATTCAATTTACTTGGAGGATAAAATAATTACTTATTAAGGCTATTTATTATCGGATAGCATACATGAAAAAAAATGATATTATTGAAAATGTTACCATAGATAAAGTTGGTTACGAGGGTATTGGGCTTGCAAAATTTCATGATGGAAAAAAACTTATCATCAAAGGATGAGCTTTGCCAGGTATGCTTTGTGATCTGAGAGTAGTCAAAAACTACAAGGATTATGCTCAATGTCATATTCTGCATATCCACAAATTTCCTTCAGATTATAAATTATCTAATATAAAATGTCCTCACTACATCTATAATCAGACACAGATTACGGAGTGTAAGTCTGGTTGCGGAGGGTGTAAATGGCAGATAGCAGGATATGATCAACAACTCGACCTCAAACATCAAATTGTAGCAGACAGCTTCCGTCATTATCCACATGAAATTCCTATCAGACCTGTCTTACCGAGTCCTGAAATCTGGGGATATAGAAATAAAATTGAATATAGTTTTGGGAAGTTTATTAAAGGAAGAGGAGAAGAAAAGGAGATACTTTCTGATCGATCTTTGTGATTTCACAGACAATGAATGTTTGGTAAGATAGTGGATATTGATCAATGTTTTCTCGTAGACATGAAAGTAAATAAAATCTTCAATCATATAAATGATATTCTGAAAAATTCTGGAGTGCCAGTATATGACCAGATGATGCATACTGGAGCTTTGAGACATCTCATGGTGAGACAGGCAAAAAACACCAATCAGATGATGGTTATACTTTCTGTTCACTCAAACTGTCATAACTATGATGGGCGAGTAGGGATTATAGACTCTTTCAAAGAAGATAAATTCATGAAAGAAAATGTAAGCACCTTTATTTTGATTACCAATGATGGGCTAGCAGATACAGTAGCAACAAGAGAAAGTACTTTTGAAATCATATGGTGAGAAGGTAAGATCAATGAAACACTCAGAATTTCTGATTATGATTTACAATTTGATATTTCTCCGCTTTCCTTTTTCCAGACAAATACTAAATGAGCAGAATTATTATATACGACAGCTATTGAACTTTCTCGTGAGGCTTTAAAAAATGATACTACAAATACTATCTTGGATCTCTATTGTGGAACTGGTACCATTGGATTGAGTTTCTTAAAATCTGGTATAGGGAAAGAACTTATCGGAATAGAGGAAGTAGCTTCAGCAATCGCAGATGCAAAGAAAAATGCTCACGCAAACAGAATTACCACAGGTACTCACTTTTTTGCAGGAAGAGCAGAAAAGGTTTTACAAATTAATAAGTCTGAGAAAAATATCCAGAGTTCAGAATTTGTGGTTCAGGATGGTGTAGAAACTTTCAGTGGAGTGATTAGTGATTTACAATTGGTGATTGTAGACCCTCCAAGATCTGGTTTACATGAAGATGTAGTAAACTTCCTCTTGGAACTAAAAACCTATAATCCATCACTCAAGATCTGTTATATTTCTTGTAATCCTGTTACGCTTGCCAGAGACATGAATTTACTTAATACTTCTTACAAAGCAGATTATATTCAACCCGTGGATATGTTCCCACATACTCATCATATAGAAAATATTGTTGTTTTGTATTAAGATTAAACTAATTTATCACAGACATATTAGATTTATTTTTCGTAATTTTGGGGTCCATTCTTCAATTCAAAACGTTCACATTATTAAGTTGTTCTTTAGTCAAAGATTTCTTATAAGATCCTTTACTATCACTCCACGTTACTATATAATTTCAAGAATTAGAATCGTATGAATTAATTTTTCATTCTGAAATAGTACCATCGCTTCTTGGTATGATGATGTTTTGTCATATATCATAAGATCAAAGATCTAGTTCATTCATCTCTACTTGACGTAAATGAATCTCAGCTGTTCAGGATTTTGAGTTTTCTATAATATTTACTACCTCAAATTCTTTTCATGGTGTTATTAAAAATTCATCTTCACTTTTATTTAGATTTAAAGAACGAATATCTTTTGCCGTATTACTTTCAATAAGAATTTCAATTTCATATTGGCTTCCTCTCGACATAGACTGATGAATTTGGTCACTCGATGATACAGACATTATACCTTTATCAGACCATAGCATTTTACTTTCTTTTCTTTCTCTCATATCTTTCAAAAACTTATTGTAAGATATTTCATTAAAATTTATTTGCCTATAAAAAGTTCATTCTGTATTAGGTAATTTATTCAGTCCAGACAATAAAGGATCGAGTATCTTATTTTTCTTTCCTCTCGCAAATCTCATAAACTCATTTATATCAGAATAATCTGTTCATTTATATCCATAAAATGCATCCAGCTCTTCTAAAGATATATCATATTCCTGCATTATTTTTATCTGATTATAATCAATATGTTCAGGAAGTCAGCTTATACGATATATGTCCTCTATCATTGGCAACTCTGTCTTTAGTATGTCTATATACGTCTGACTCAATCCATTATAATCCACTTCAAAGTGAGAAAGATTTATCTCAGCAAGATAAGATTTATGAGAGTATTGAGATGCATCTAAAATGGCGTATTTTAAGCGTGTTTTCTCTAAATTAAACTTAAACAAAATATTTCCCACAAATTCTTGATTACCACGAATACTTTCTGGACAATAGGTTTCTAAGAAAGTCTTATTGTTTTGTGCATAAAAGGAAATCTCATATTTATGGCTAGGAATATAACGGGCTTTAACTACCATATTAATATTTGGGAAAGATTTAAAGTTATTAATTTGTGATCTATATATTTCAGTTTCGTGATAAATATCATTCAAAGTTTTTTCGCGCATTTTGATACATTCTATATCTTTACGGATATCTTTATCTTCTACTACTTGGATATCTTTATCTTCTACTACTTGGATATC
>ERZ724517.344-NODE-344-length-29100-cov-10.101257_pt1 | contig 29100 bp, 26 predicted proteins | sample MGYA00376050_ERZ724517 | MGnify/ENA primary metagenome ERZ724517 (study PRJEB28724, sample SAMN07190886) | activated sludge metagenome | isolation source: activated sludge of sewage treatment plant in Hong Hong | place: USA: Christiansburg, Virginia | collected... | reverse complement strand
CCCTCACAGCCTCACAACACCGCCCCCGCCAACTCCCTACAAAGGAGCCGCACCCGATTGACATTGGCCCACCAGCACCTGGCCCAGCTGACACCGTCGGTACGCCAAGCCGTCCTGGCCAACGCCCGCAGCCGGGTCTGTTTCCAGCTCGGATCTGACGACGCCCATGCGGTGGCCAAAACCACCACACGGCTCGATGCCGAGGACTTCATGGGACTGGAGCGTTTCGAGGTCTACGCCTCGCTGGCCGCTGGCGGGCAGATCACCGACTTCGGTTCGGGGCGAACCATCGCTCCACCGGCATCGATCAGCGACCCGAGAGTGGTGCGACGCCGGAGCCGGGAACGCTACGGGCAGGACCGCCAAGCGGTTGAGGACCAGCTGGCCGACGCTGTCGGCCAGCCACCAGATAAGGGTGGGAATGGGATCGGGCAGCGCCCACGGAGGCAGTCGTGAGGTGTCCGGTCGCCCGTCCGGTCGTGTGGTCAACCCCGGGCCGGGGAACCTGTGCTGGCACCGCCAGGGTCACCCCGGAGGAGCCGACTGGTATGCACTCTGGAGGTTGTCTGTGAGTGCTCGCCGGGTCGGACCGAGAGCCCTGGCCAGACTGAGCGACGGACTCACCCAGCGGGACCGCGACATCCTGGAATCCGTCAGGCGGTTCCGGCTGCTCGACGCACGGCAGATCGAACAGCTCCACTTCACCGGCCACGCCACGCCGCTGGCCGCAGCACGAGCTGCCCGCCGGGTACTGGCCCGCCTGGCCCGTCACCGACTGCTGATCCGCCTCGACCGACGGGTCGGCGGGGTGCGAGCTGGATCGGCCGGACATGTCTACGCCCTCGGACCCATCGGCCACCGTCTCCTCAGCGGGGACAGCCGGAGACGGTGGCGGGAACCATCGACCGGGTTTGTTGACCACACACTGGCCATCGCTCAGCTGGTCGTGGATGCTCGAATCGCCGAGACGGCCGGAACCCTGGAGTTGGTCGACTACCAAACCGAGCCGGACTGCTGGCGCAGCTTCCAGCCAGGACTGGGCGGTGTCGAGACACTCAAACCCGACCTGTACATGGTGACCGCCACCAGCCAGACGGAGCTGGTCTGGTTCATCGAGATCGACCTGGGCACCGAATCCGGTGGCGCCATCGGACGGAAATGCCGGACCTACCACGACTACTGGACCACCGGCACCGAACAACACCAAATCGGCGTGTTCCCCAAGGTGCTGTGGACAACCCCCAGCGAACGACGGCGAGAGTTCTTGCAGCGGACCATCGCCGGACTGCGAACCGTCGAGCGGGACCTGTTTGCGGTCACCACCACCAACAAAGCGGTGGAGGTCCTCGCCGGAGGCGAAACGGTGGACTTCTCCGGAGGCCGACCGTGAGGCTGCCCAGGAACCAGATCATCGAGGGCGACGTCCGCCACGTGCTGCCCACCCTGCCGGACGCCTCGGTCGACTGTGTCATCACCAGCCCGCCCTACTTCGCGCTGCGCAACTACGGGGAGGACGAACAGATCGGGCTGGAAGCCTCGATTGAGCGGTGGGTGGAGCAGGTCGTTGACGTCGTCGAGGCCAGCGGGCGGCTACTCAAACCGACCGGGAGTCTGTGGCTCAACCTTGGCGACAGCTACAGCCGACACGCATCGGCCGGAGCACCCGCCAAGAGCCTGCTGCTCGGACCGGAACGAATCGCCCTGGAACTGACCCGGCGTGGGTGGACCGTCCGAAACAAGATCGTCTGGGCCAAAACCAACCCGATGCCCTCCTCGGTGAAGGACCGGCTCAGCTGCACCTGGGAGAGCATCTATCTGCTGACCCGCAGCCGTCACTACTACTTCGACATCGACGCCATCCGCGTGCCCCACCGCACCACCAGAACAGTCGGCGGCACGACGGGAAGCACCACCGAGACGGCAGGGCGGACAGCATCCATTGCCAAGCCGGACTGGGCCGGACCGCTGGCCGGGAACCAATCCGGGCTGAAAGCCGCCAAGGCAGCCGGGAGAGCCGGACACCCGGTCGGCAAGAACCCCGGCGACGTCTGGCACCTGGCCACCTCCAACTACCGCGGCGCCCACTTCGCCACCTTCCCCGAACAGCTCGTCACCCGACCGCTCCTGGCCAGCTGCCCGCAGCGGGTCTGCACCAACTGCGACAAGCCGTGGCAACGCGGCACCCACCGCCTGGTAGGGCACCTGGCGGTCGCCGGGGAGCTGGAACCGGGCTGTGACTGCGGTGCTGCGCATCGGCCCGGCATCGTGCTCGACCCATTCCTCGGAGCCGGAACCGTGGCCGTCGCCGCCCAGCGCCACGGCCGGGACTGGCTCGGGGTCGAGCTCAACGCCGACTACGCCCGGCTGGCACGGGCACGAATCGAGAACGAACGACAGAAGCCGCCCGCAAAAGCGGCCTGAACAACAACCGAAACTGCAATATGCAAGGAGAACAACGACATGGAGAACCAACCACGACAACCACATGAACACCACGGCGAGAGCCAGCGGCCAGACGATGGCGCCGGACCAAGGGACGGGAGCGACCAGGACCGCACCAGCCAACGGGCAGAAGCCCCGAACTGGCCGACACCCAAGATCTACGCGGCGTCACTGTCCGACTACAACGCCGGAGTGCTGCACGGAGCCTGGATCCGGGCCGACCAAGACGAAGACGAGATCGAGGAGGCCATCACGGCCATGCTGGAACGATCCAGCCAGCCCGGAGCCGAAGAGTGGGCCATCCACGACTACGAAGGCTTCAGCGGCATCGAGCTGTCCGAGTACGAACAGACCGACACCATCGCCCGGCTCGGTGCAGGACTGGCCGAACACGGACCGGCCTTCGCCCATTGGGCCGACTGTGTCGGCACAGGCGACCAAGACCTCCTCGACCAATTCCACCAGCACTACCTCGGACACTGGGACTCGATGGAGGACTACGCCGAGCAGCTACTCGACGACCTTGGGATAGATACCGAAGGGCTCGGGCCGGAGATGCTACGACCGTACATACGGCTCGACATCGAGGCGTTCGCCAGGGACCTGGCCTGCGAGCTGCATGTCGGGATTGATGGGGATGGGGTGCATGTGTTTGAGGCATAACGATTTCTTCAGGCCCCGATCCTTCTCATCACTCCGAACCTCGACCGTTCAATTAGGCAACAATTCCAAATCCCGAATTGACTGAAATATGGAAACATCGTCCTTGCCGTATCCAGCAACATCCGCCAGAGTTGCCGCGAGGGAACCCGAGGAGAACGAGGGGCTCGTGTACTGTGGAAACACTTCAGGCAGGACATTCAACCCGGAGACTTTGCCGGGAGCCTCAAATAGCCTGTAGTTGATCTTCATCTCATCCGACGGACGCAGAGCACTCCAGGCAAAGACGCTGGAGACCGGAGACTCGGGTGACGATGGAGCCGCAACAAGGAACACCTCGTAAGGCGTGGGCTCAAAGAACCCCGCCATGCTGACTGCGTCGTACAATCCGCGAGCGTCCTGGTACCTATCCTCCAGATAAGGCCCAAGCCACTGCTCAAGATACCCCTCCCGAATGTCCACCTCAATTCTCGGATGGTGTCTGTTGAAGGAAACGAGGCGCTCATCAGTCTGCTTGGCGAATCTCCGCATGGGGTGAGCCCGATCGAGTCGAGCCCCTGTCGTCATGCCGACCACCTCGCAGCCGTAAGGGAGTTGCAGGTGTTCGGCGTAGTGCAACGAAGCCAGGGGACTCCCAAACCGCCCTATGTCAAGCGTGCTACATGACGTAACTCCTGCAGATTGACCTAATACACGTAGAACAGTAGATCGGCCAAAGTCCTCCTGATAATAGAAGTGCATGGGCTTGATCATTCCCGTCAGCAGCTGGTCGACCGGATCCATAGCAAGACGGGCAGCCTCTCTGATGTCGGAAAGGACTCGCACATCATCCTGCAGAGCTAGACCCGAGTCCTCTTTTGCTGAAGGGGGTCTCCCAACGAGGTCGTTCGCAGCAACCGACCAACGCCCTGCGCGAAATCGCGTCGCAGGGAATTCCAGCACTTGGTGGACTTCAAGAGTCCTTCCACCAAGCTCGCCCTTGGCATCCGCCCATGCAGCCGCAAGTTGGCGTTCTTGGCCAGGGTCGGTCGTTGCAACAGCGAAGATGGGTGTCCCACCAAGGTCCCCTGCCGCGTAGCAACCGTGTAACGGGCGTAGAGTTCTGGTTGCTCGACCCTCGGCGATGTGGGTCTCCCAGATCACGTCGCCAGGGATCGGCTCCCCGATGCCACAGACTGCAAACTTCTTGGGCGAGTTGGGAGTTCCGAGAACGTCCGTCCATGCCGCCAGCCCGATTGCCGGAATTGGCATCCTCCCGAGCCTTCGGTGACACATCCCGCCAACAGCGACTGCGATGGCCCGACCGAACGACATCTCGACTAACGGCACCCTACCTGGCAGGACCTGCTCCACGGCTGTCAAACCCGCAAGAGTCAAACGCTCTAGGGCGGCTACGAGATCACCATCAGCGCCGAAGAAGCGACGGGCGTGAGCAAGAGCCGCTGCGGCATCAGTTGGATTGGAGCGTGTCGAGTCCAACTCCAGGAGAGCCGCAGCAATCGCCAGTTCGGAGTCTGACAAAACCGACAGGCGCTTGAAGTCCGGATCGACAATCTCGGTTCCAGCTTCCTCTATGAGCTCGGCCAAAGTCGGACCATATCGCCAGCCAACTTGTGACTGCGCAAGCTCGCTGACAGCGGGAATGATTCTCGCAGCACCACTTTGTCGTTCGGTCGGAGAAAGGCTATCGACGAGCCACCGTCGACGCTGCTCGTGGAACCATGGCTGACCATCGACGGTTTGTGTGAATATGCGCTCCGACTTCAGCGTGTCAACCGTGTTGAACCAGTCGGATTCACCCACTTCTAGCGTCTCTAAGACGAGTTGGACCGGTAGTGGACGTCCGATCATACATAGTTGCCTCGCTGCTGTTCGGCAAGTTGGGGTGAGCCCGTCCCACCTAGATTGAATGAGCTTGCCGAATTTGGCGTTTATAGGTTCGCTACCCAGTTGTCCACCGGTCTCAAGATGTCGTATCAGGTCACCTAGATGTAGCGGGTACCCCCCTGTCTGATGGTGAACTTCTGGAGTTCTCGCCTCGTCCAGACCTGCTGCCACAAGGGCCTCTCGGACTGCAGATTCGCTCAGGCCGTCAACCCGAATGGTTCTCACGTCATATCCGCCGACCGAATCAAGTAGCTGAAGCGTCCGGGCGCCCTCCTCGCTTGTGTCCTGCAACGTAGCCTTCAGGCCAACTCTCGCGGGAAGCATCCGAGCAAGATCTGCTAGTCGTCTGATATCGGTTTCTGGAAGAATTTCGATCCGATCTAGACCGATGGAAAACTCGTCGCGTCCTGATACTTCCAAAATTTCGCTCGCAAAGGTAACTAATTCTGGCAATACGTTGTCACTTCGAGCCGCTTCGACGCTGGTTGAAAGGCCATTGCTCTCGGTAGATCCAAAAACATCCTTGAACTCGGATGCGAGCTGAATCGATCTCTCGCCAAACCACAACCGCAATCGCTGGAGCAGGGCCTCCTGGATCAGCTGAATAACCAATCCGCCCGACCGTCGGGCAAGCTTGGCTAGAAACTCTTCCGCTTGGTGCCGCCGTGTCGACCAAACATCATCAGCGATGATCTGTCCAACCGCATCGACCATGACATCCAATATCGCGTCCACAAAGGCGCCATCTCGCGAAAAGACCTCCACAGGGGCAGGAGCGAGAGCACCTTGAAAGTCTCTCTGCACATGACGGAGCAGCGCCGTTTTCCCAATGCCTGAATCCCCTACCAACAGAGTCAGTGGAGCATCCGAACTGCGGGCGGACTCAACTAGGTCGGCTCTTCCGAAGAATTGGGTAGCATCCGATTCTGGAGTCATCTGGAAGGGTTTCGGTCAGGCCTGGTCTGCCGTGGAGCGGGCAACAGGGCGGTGCGGGGGGAGGTAGCGGGTTTCCGCAACCGTACCGGACGCTATTGCGCAGCCGTCGACCTCATTCTGTCAGCGTCCATACAAACGCAACCCCCGATCTCGGGAAGATCCAGCCGTCTAGGTCGACTCGGATGGTGTCGGTGTGGGTCTTGGCTGGGGCTCGTTCGATGCGAGTTGGTCGAATCGACGGGACAAGGTCAAGGGTGCTGACGCTGGCTATCCCGCAGCCGGAGTAGTCGAACTGCAGGCTGAGGTCTCGGGTGGGCTGCTCGATTGAGAAGAAGAGCATGTTGGCGTTAGCTGCGATGGTGGTGCGGTAGGTGTAGGAGATGGTGACGGGCTCGGCGACACGCATGACGTCATCACCGACGGCAACGGAGTACGTCTGCCCGTGCTTCCGCGCGGAGCGTCGAATCGGTCGCTCGTCGCCGTCAACGGTGAAGGCCAGTAGCTCGAATGCACCGGTGGTTGCGGCATCGACGTTGCTACTCGGGCCGATGTACCAGCCTGTGGTGCCGTCGTTGGCATTTGCGAGTTCGTCGTACTCGGCACGGTCTGACGTGCAGACGAAGCGGCGCTGTTGGTGTCCAGGGATGGTGGTGTATTCCCAGCGGACGGTGACAGAGAACATGTCCGGGCTATCCGAGCTGGTGGGACGTCGTTTGGACGTCCCACACCCCATGGGGTGTGGTGCCAGCCGGATGGAAAGGTTGGCGTCATGCCAGCGCTCGGTGGCTCGGATGGCTTGGTCACGGATGTCGGTGTAGATCTCGTGAGCGAACTCAGCGTTGTCGAGGCGGAGGGCAAGGCTGTTGGAAATGATGCCGTCGAGCAGCTCAGGCGTGGCGACACGCTTCAGGTCATCGTGGTTGGCGGCGAAAGCCTGGAGGACGGCGTCACGCATGACAGGAGCCTGCTCGGTGAGGATGGAACGGAGACGGTGTTCTTCGAGCTGGTCTTGTTCTCGGCGGAGATAGGCGTCGAGCCAGACGGAGAGAATGCCTGCGCCGACCAGGATGCCGCCGAGTTCGGTGAGTGGAAGTAGGCCGTACCAAGCGGTTATGTTCTGGATGCGGTGGCCGATGGCGATGAGTGCTGCTCCAGCTACGACCAGTAGGACCACGCTGAGGAGGGTCTTGGTCTTTCGTAGTTGGGTGAGGGTTTCCTTCATGTGTGTATGAAACCATTGTAGCAAATTGTTTGTACGCAAAGAAGAGGCACCTTGGTCACTCGGTTAAGCGCTTTGGGTGCCTCTTCTTGGATGCCGAGAACGGCTCAGGGCCGCTCAGGACATCTTGGTGTGCGGCGTGTCAGCCGCTGCCTCCTCCAACCATGGTGCTCACCTCCTCTCGGTGCGGTGGCTCGTCAAGCGAGCCGTTGGTGATTTCGACGGCAGCACCCTTCAGCGCCGCCACCAGTCTTGGTCCCACATGCGAGCCCCTTCCGTGTCCGACAACACGCGCGACCTTATCAGTAGGCTATGGGCTTGGCGGGTGGTGTCGGCTGTGATCGCCCCTCGTGGCCCGAGACCGAACCAGAGACCGTGCAGTTGCTGAGGCGTTCGGTGCTCGGGTGCGGGAGCTACGGCTGGAGCGAGGCATGACCCAGGAGGGTCTGGCCGAAGCGGCAGAGCTGCATGCGACGTTCGTGTCGAACTTGGAGCGGGGCTACCGGGTGCCGTCGCTTCCGACGGTGCTGCGGGTGGCGGCGGGGTTGGGCGTCAGCGTGAGCAACCTTGTCGATGGGGTCGAAGCCTGAGCTGACCTGGCAGAGCATCCTGAGATTGCCTGTTGCGCTGGAGGGGGATCAGCGCCATCCTCGCCCGCCTCAACCGCCAGCGGAAAGGCTTGGGCTCCAGGATGTTCAAGGTTCGTCGTCGCAGAGATTTGGTCCGAGAGCTGGCTTCGCTGCGCCGTGAGCTTGGCGAGCTGAAGGTTGGGTTGGCGGAGCAGGTCACGACTCGGCGGCTGGTGGTGGTCGATGGGGACGGCGTGCAGCGGGTGGTGGTCCGAGCCGACCAGACGACAGGGTCGGTGTTGGTCCGGGTGGACGCGGCCGCTGGTGAGACAACTGGGGTGGAGTTGTTCGCGGTTGAGCCGGTCAATGATGTTGGGACGGCTGAGGCTGGGGTTGCGTTGTACCAGGCTGGGGAGGTGGCGGGCTCGTGGCCCGCGGGCTGAACAGATGCCGTTGGGTTCTCGGGCTCGTGGTGTCACTTCGTTGTCACGACAGGAGCGTCCGGGCGTGTTCCAATGCCTCTGAACCGAAACCACCAAATATGAAGATGGTGGTTGGTGTTGTCAATTCTACTGCTGCGTGTACGCAGTCGTTCGTGGTAGAATATGAAGGAAAGGAAATGACATATGGATGAGGAACAAGCCAAACGACTGGGAACGTTTCTGCGGGCACGACGCGAGGAGCTGGGCTGGTCATCGAGACGGCTGGCGGCGGAGTGTGAGATGAACGACGCCACCATTGTGCGGATCGAAAACGGACAGTTCGCCGCCCCCAAACCGGACAAGTTGTCACGGATCACCGAGGCCTTGGGGCTGAGCCTGTCGGACGTGTTCGCCCTGGCGGACTACGCCGCACCGAGCGACCTGCCGCACTTCATGCCCTACCTGCGGACCAAATACCGGGATCTACCCAGCACTGCGGTCGAGGAGATCGAACGCTACGCCGCCCGGCTGGCCAAACGACACGGCGTGGCCCTGGAGGGCCCGGCACCAGGAGAAGACGAATCCGACGAACACGAGGAGCCAGACGAAACGAAAGGAGGAACATCATGAACCAACAGAGGACACCAACCAGGAGCGCGCTTGCCGGGCTACGAGCAGTCATCCCCGCCAGACGGTTGCATCAGGGAGAGGCTCTGCGCGTGGCCGAGCTGCAAGCCAACCGGCTCCGCCAACACTTCGACATCGACTGCCCGACACTTCCCAGCGACGTCATCTTCGAGATGCCCCGCATCGCGGTCCGGGTGGACCACGAGCTGCCTGCCAGCGGCACAACACACTGGGACGGGCGACGCTGGATCATCACGCTCAACGGATCAGAATCGCCGCTACGGCGCCGCTTCAGCCTGTTCCACGAGTTCAAACACATCATCGACCACCACGCCCGCATCAATCTGTACGGACCAGACGGTGACCGAGCAGCGGCGCAACGGGCTGAACAAGCTGCCGACTACTTCGCCGCATGTGCCCTGATGCCCAAACGGTGGGTCAAACGACTCTGGGGTGAAGGCACCCAGGCCATTCCGGCCCTGGCCGACTCCTTCGAGGTGTCCACCGCTGCCCTGCGGTTCCGACTCGATCAGCTCGGGGTGCGGGAGCCGACCCCACGCTGCGGTGGGGTGACCAGCTACCAACGATTCAAGGTGTATCGACCTGTGGGGGTGGCAGCGTGAACGCTGCGACAACAAGCAATCAACCCGACGATGGGGCCCGCGCGCGGGCCCTTATCTATCTCCGGGTGTCGACCAAGGACCAGGCCGAAGCCGGACGAGATGTGGAGGGCTACTCCATCCCCGCCCAACGCGAAGCTTGCCGTCGGCGAGCCGAAACGTTGGACGCCGACGTGGTCGAGGAGTTCGTTGACCGAGGCGAATCCGCCAGGTCGTCGGATCGGCCCGAGCTGCAACGGATGCTGGCCTACGCGGCCGACCACTCCATCGCCTACCTGATCGTCCACAAGGTTGACCGGCTGGCCCGCAACCGATCCGACGACGTCACCATCCATATGGCGCTCCAGGCTGCCGGGGTGCGGCTGGTGTCGTGTTCGGAGAACATCGACGAAACACCATCGGGCATGCTGTTACACGGCATCATGAGCTCGATCGCGGAGTTCTACTCACGGAACCTGGCGAGCGAGGTCATCAAGGGATCGGTGCAGAAAGCCAAAGCTGGTGGGACGATCAGCAAGGCACCCTGCGGGTACCTGAATGTCCGGAAGGTGGTCAACGGGCGGGAAGTCCGAGCGGTCGACATCGACTCGCAGCGTGGCCCGCTGATGCGCTTCGCGTTCGAGGCCTACTCTGGCGGTGACTGGACCATCCGAGACCTGCTCGAAGAACTCACCCAGCGAGGGCTGACCACCACACCAGGACCGAAGACGCCGTCCAAGCCGCTGGTGGTGTCGCACTTCCACCGGCTACTCCGGCATCCGTACTACAAAGGCTGGGTGCGCTACAAGGGCGTCGAGTACCCGAACGGGCAACACGAAGCGCTGGTTGACGACGCCACCTGGCAGAAAGTCCAAGACCAGCTCGACGCCAAAGGCCGCTCCGGTGAGAAGAGACGCAAGCACCATCACTACCTGAAGGGCACTGTGTTCTGTGGGGACTGCGGCAGCCGACTGATCGTGTCCCGAGCAACCAACCGGCACGGCACCACCTACCCCTACTTCATCTGCGTCGGACGGCAACAGAAACGGACCGCCTGCGCCCAGGCAGCCATCCTGATCTCCGAGGTTGAGGAGCTGGTCGCCCAGCACTACAAGACGATCCAACCCAGCCAGAAGACCCTCAGCGAGCTGCGAGACCTGATTGTTGAGGAACTCGCCGTCCAGCGAGACGAATCCGAGACCGAACGCTCAGCAGGGCAACGGCGGATCCGCAAGCTTCACGACGAACGGCAGAAGCTGCTTGAAGCCCACTACGCCGACGCCATCGGGCTGGACCTGCTCAAGTCCGAGCAGACCCGGATCTCACGGGAACTCGAACAGACCGAAACACGGCTCGACGCTGTCGATGTGGCCTACGACACCGTCAAGACCAACCTGGACCACGCTCTGGCATTTGTCGGTGACTGGACCCGGGCCTACCGAACCGCTGAGGGCGACATACGGCGGCAACTCAACCAGTCGATCTTCGAGAAGATCTGGATCGACGACACCGGGACCATCACCAGCCAATTCACCGAACCGTTCAGGACGCTGCTCAGCGACGACGTAACCGTACCCGCACGACTCCGGGCCGAAGAGAAAGCAGGGGCTGAGCCAGACGAGATCGACAGGCTGTGGGAAGCGTTCAGTGCCCGGTGGGAAGCCGAACGACAGCAGGGACGGGAACAGGGCCTGACGGACCCCCAGCACCGTGACGTGGCAACACAGAAGCTGCTGGCGCCCGTTGGGGCGGGCACGAAGAACGAAGCGGACAACGGGACCCAGAACGGCAATTGGGGCGGAAACAACAAACCCCGCCACGGAGAACCGCGACGGGGTTTGAAATACGAGACTCTGGTGGAGCTGACGGGACTCGAACCCGTGACTTCCTGCTTGCAAAGCAGGTGCTCTAGCCAACTGAGCTACAGCCCCAAGTGATCCCACATGATACCCCCAACCGCGCCTCGGACCTCCAATGACTTCGGCAATGCCTTCAGCCGCTCAGCATCGTCGACAATCTCTGGCCGGGGCCCATCGTGGATGCCCGTCAGGCGGTGACGATTCGACCCTCGGACGGCTGCACGATGACGATGCCGTCGCCCTGGAACGTGAGCTGCACCGCCTCTCCGGAGCCGAGACCGATGGCGGCCTTGGCCTTCATAGTGCGGTTCAGGCTGGTCTGCAGGTTGGAGCTCCACGCCACCACGGCGTCGGTGTCGACAAACGTGGGCGCATCGGTGCGAAGCACCACAGGGTCACCGTCGGTGGTGATGGCCACCCAGCCGGTACCCTCAAGCCGGGTATTGAACATGCCACCGGCGGTCATGCCGGCGCCCTTGACCCGCTCGATGTCCCAGCTGAGCGCCGGCTCGAAGGCCAGGATGTTGCGACCGTTGGCGGTGAGCCCGGCGCCGTTCAGGTGGATGATGTGCACCTGATTGCCCCGATCGGCCAGGAACAACTCCCCCTGGCCCTTGCAGCGCATCAGCGGCAGGCCCTCACCGGTGACCGCCTTCTTCATAAACTTGCCCAGGCCTGCGCCCTCGTGATCGAAGTCGATTCGGCCCTGCACGGCCACCATGGAGCCCTGTTTGGCCAGCACGTCATCACCAAGCACCACCTTCAGCAGGCGGCTGTTTTGCTTGATGACCCGTTGGTTCGACCCCACCTCGGCGTAGCGTTCATCGGTCAGCAGGTCGGTCTGAATACCAGCCACCGAAGCCGCTGCCCCTGGCGCTGACGTCGGCGCCGCTGCCCCGGCAGGTTGAGCGACCTGGGCCTGCTCGGCCTGAGCCTGCGGGTTCGCCTGTGTCTCTTGCGGCGCAGATCCTTGGGTTTCGCCGGCCGTTGCAGACCGCGTGTGCTGGGTCCACTGGGTGCCATCCCAGTAGCGCTGTTGAGAGGCGTCGGAAGGGTCTGGGTACCAAGCGGCAGGGGTGGTCATGGGACACCAAGATAGTGGCGCCCGAAGGATCACCAAACCTCCCGGAACACCCCGAACCATGCTGAACGGATTCGCAACGCCCGACCATCGACCCAGCCGGCCTTGGGTGAGCCGACGAACGCTCGGTACGGTCGCTTGATGGACCGAAGGACCGTTGGACTCGCAGCCGGCGTAGTGGGGGTTGCTGCAATCGCTACGGCTGTGGGGCTGCGGTTGGGCGGTCGCCGGGTTCGCACTCGCGAACGGCCCGACATCGACCCGTTGCTGGAACCGCCAACCGGCCTGACCCACCACGAGGTGCCGACCAGCGACGGCGCCATCCTCCACGTCGTCGAGGCGGGGCGAGGCCGACCGCTGGTACTGCTGCACGGCGTGACCCTGCAATGGTGGACGTGGAATCCGCTCTTCCATCTGTTGTCTGATCGATTTCGGGTGATCGCCTGGGACATGCGTGGTCACGGCCGGTCCACCACCGGCCACGACGGCGTCACCTTGGATGCCATCGGACGAGACCTGGCCGAAGTGCTGGATCATCTCAACGCCACCGACGCCATCGTGATGGGCCATTCAATGGGCGGCATGGCACTGGGGCGTTACGCGGTCGACCATCGAAAGCACTGCTTGGAGCACACATCCGGCCTGGTGTTTCTCGCCACCGCCGCCACCGAACTGACGCCCCACCGGGTCACGCCGTATCTCGGTGCCGGCGCCGGTGCGTTGGCTGGCATCGCCGCCCGTTCCGATCTCCCGGTCGAGCATCTATGGCGACCCGGTGACGTGTCGGCCTCGCTGGTTCGAATTGCCTTCGGTAAGAATCCTTCGGGTGTCGCCATCGAGGCGGTGCGCCAGATGATCGTCGAAGTTCCCGCCGCCACGTCGATCGAGGCGGGACGGTCCATCCTCGCCCACGACCTGACCGATTCGCTGGCCCGCTACGAGGGCCCGGCGCTGGTGATCGTCGGCGCCAACGATCACCTCACCGCACCGCGTCTGGCCCGCCGGTTGGCAGCATTGATCCCCCAGGCCGAACTGGTGGAGTTGCCCGACGTCGGACACCAAGTCATGCAGGAGGCACCCCGGCGCCTGGCCCAGCTGATCGAAACCTTCGCCGCTACCGCTCGCGCAGCGCACCCTCGGCCAGCAACTTCTCCAGCGTGAGTTCCGGTTGGTCGGCGATCACCCGATCCAGCCAGTACGGGCTCTCGAACAAGGCCAGCAGGACGCCGTCGGACCGCTCCAGCACGGTCACCCCCGACATTTGGCGCAGCGGTAGCGCCGACTCGGCATCGGTGCGTCGGGCCACCTGATAGGGCGTGGACTCCAACAACGTCGGAGCGCCGAACTCCTGCTCCAGCCGCCACTTGGCCACATCGAACTGCATCGGTCCCACCGCTGCCAGCGTCGGTGCCTGGTCACCCAGGTCGATGTCGCGCAGCACCTGAACAACACCCTCCTCGTCCAGTTGGTTGATACCCCGCCGAAACTGCTTGAAGCGGCTGACATCGGCCGGTCGGGCCACACGAAAGTGTTCGGGGGCGAAGGCCGGGATCGATGGAAATTCCACCGGCTCGTCGATGTACAGCGTGTCACCCACCCGCAGATCCGTGGCGTTTACCAGGCCCACCACGTCGCCAGGGTAGGCCTCCTCGACCGTCTCACGATCGGACCCAAACGCGGTATGGGCGTACTTGGTGGCGAATGGCTTCCCGGTGCGAGCGTGGATGGCAACATCGCCACGCTCGAAACGACCCGAGCAGATTCGAACATAGGCCACACGATCGCGATGGGCCTTGTCGGTGTTGGCCTGAACCTTGAACACGAACCCGGACAGCGGGGCCTCAAGTTGTCGGGCACCGCCATCGGCGGTGACCCGTGGGCGAGGCGACGGCACCAGGTCGATCACGGCGTCAAGCAACTTGCGCACGCCAAAGTTGGTCATGGCCGACCCGAACAGCGTCGGCGTGGTGATACCGGCCAGAAACGTCTCCACGTCGAACTCGGATCCCACCTCGTCCAGCAGCCCGAGCTCCTCGGTGGCCTGCTGCCACAGCATGCCGTCCAACTCCTCGGCCCGAGCGGGGTCGACGTCCTCTTCCGGTGCCACCCGCGCACCGCCGGTGGTCCGGGTGTACCGGGTGTAGGAGCCGTCGCGACGGTCGATGACGCCTCGAAAGTCGGTGTCGGCGCCGACCGGCCAGGTGACAGGCGTGGGGATCAGGCCCAACTGACTCTCGATGTCGTCGAGGACCTCCAGGGGCTCGCGTGCCGGTCGATCCCATTTGTTGACGAAGCTGAGAAGTGGAAGCCCCCTGTCACGACAAACTTCGAACAGTTTGAGCGTCTGTGGCTCAATTCCCTTGGCGGCATCGAGCACCATGATGGCGCCGTCGCACCCTGCCAACACCCGATAGGTGTCTTCGGAGAAGTCGCGGTGCCCGGGGGTGTCCAGCAGGTTGACCACGCAGTTTCGATAGTTGAACTGCAACACGGTTGAGGTGATCGAGATACCTCGCTGCTGCTCCATGGCCATCCAGTCGGAGGTGGCCGACCGACGGCCGCCCTTGCCCTTGACCGATCCGGCTTCCACCGCGAGCGCACCGCCATACAGCAGAAACTTCTCGGTCAGCGTGGTCTTACCAGCGTCGGGATGGGAGATGATGGCGAACGTGCGACGTCGGGCCGCTTCGTTGAGAACGTCGGACATGAGCGTGACCTTGCGTCGGGGAGCGGAGGAGCCTGCGCCCCGTTCGCACTCGATGGTACCGGGCCCGGCTGCAGGGTCCCGGACGGAATCCACCGGGCGGTGACCCGACGGTTTGGTGGCCCTACTCCCCCACAGCAGGCCGGACGGCAAACGTGGCCGAGACGGAAACCTCGCCTCGGCCCGGCGCGTTGGCAAGAACACGGAGCAAGCGCGGACCCTCGCTGAGTGTCTCGACATCGAGCCATTCTGAACCTCCAGAACCGGAGCCATCGCCCTTGGTGCCTCCGCCAACGGAACCGTCTCCCGCAAAGTTCCCGACTTTCGACCCAACTTGTGACGACGTCGGCACCGACCGCTGGAAGCTCCCGCCTCGGCGGGAACGTTTGCTGCTTCCGGAAGGTCCGATGCGGTCGGAGCGGCTGGAGGTGGGGCATTCGGGGCTGCGGCATTGGTTTGCACGGCATCGCTTTGTACGGCTTCGCCCGTTTGGGTGATTGGATTCCGCACATCAACCATTGAGCCACGATTGAGCTGATCGTCGAGCGGGAAACCCAACCGGTCTGGGAACGCTGCGACACCGACCTGATTGCTTCTTACATCGAGCGCCTGGGCAGCCAACGGTCCGGCCACGCCTGCCGTGACCGCCGACGAAGTCACCAGGGCCAACATGACGCGCACAGAAAATGAACCGGTGAGGGCGAGTCCTGGTCGTCGCGGGAAAGGGCTCATCACATCTCGTCGACCGTGGTTGCCAGAGTTCTCACAGTCAGGTTCGACACCCAAGCACTCGAAAACATGGGCAAGACCCTGAACGAACGGGGCGGAATGTGCCTCCGGCTCACTCTCCTGAATCAAGGTGAATGATGCCTTTGCGCACCGCCGAGAGCACGGCGTGGGTCAGGCTCTGAGTATCCAACCGGCGGTAGATGGCATTGAGGTGGTTGTACACCGTCTTATGGGAAATCCCCAATTCACGAGCAACCTGCTTCGTGCTCAACCCATCCGCAATGCGCTGCAAGATCTCGACCTGCCGATCCGAAAGAAGGTCGTTGACCTCGCCGTTCTCATCTGCCGTCCTCAGTATCGACATTGCCAGTTCCACCGACAACACCGTCTCGCCCGCCACCACGTTGCGAATAGCGTCGATCACCTCGTTCATCGACGTGCCCTTGGTGAGGTAGGCAACCGCTCCGGCCGACAGTGCGGCCCGCGTGCGTGCCACCTCCTCGTGCATGGTCAAGACCACCACCAGTGTGGTGGGAAACTGCGCCAGAATGCGTTTGCACGACTCCACGCCGTCCAACACCGGCATTTCCAGGTCCATCAGCACGACATCGGGGCGGGTTTGGGCCACCACTGCCACCGCCTCCTCGCCATCACCGGCCTCGCCCACCACCTCCTCACCGGCGTCTTCAAGGCTGCGTCTGATGCCATCGCGTAGTACCTGATGGTCATCGACCAAAACAATTCTCGTCATGTATGAGGTCCTTTCGAATGAAGATCGGCCGTAGAAACGGTAACCGTGGTGCCCACCCCGAGGTCGCTGGAGATGTTGATGCGAGCACCGATGGCATCCGCCCGTTCTCGCATTCCCATCAAACCATATGAGTTGCCGCGCGCACTCTGGCACCTTTCAAAACCCCTGCCGTTATCAGCAATGGTCAGGGCGCCAACTCCTTGAGTCACGTTCCACGTGATCGATACGGTCGAGGCCTTGGCGTGCTTCTCCACGTTGTTCAGCGATTCCTGCATGATGCGAAGCATCTCGGTCTCAACCGGAGGGGTCAACGTCTGGCCGGGGTTGACAACGACGAGGCTCACCGAGAGACCGCTCCGCCTTTCCAGCCTGACGATCAACTCCTTCGCCTCCCCCACAAAGGTGCGTTGGTCGTTGACCTCCGACCGGAGCTCGCGCAGGGTTTCCCGCAGTTCGTCGAGCGCTTCGGCCGCTTCCCAGCTCAGCCGGAGCAGCTCCAGGTCATGGTCGGAGCGGCTACTGACGCGCTCCAGCTCCATCTTGAAGTACGTGAGCCATTGGCCAAGCCGATCGTGCAGATCGCAAGCAATCCTGGTCCGTTCATTTTGAGCCCCCAAGATGCGAAGGTGCCCAAATCGTCGAGAGTTGTCCAAGGTGAGCGCTGCCAGGTCGGCCAGGCCCGACAACAGATTGGCCTCCCGCTGCCCGTATCCGACGGGGCGGGTCGTCTCGATACCCAGTACACCGACCAGTTCATCGCGCGCCCTCAACGCGGTGTACATGCCACTGGAGGAGCCTTCGTTCAGACCCTGTTCTCCCTCCAACGAAGGCCACAGGACAGGAGCGAATTGATCGACTGCCATGGCCAACGGCTCCGGCAGTTCTTCCGTCTCGGTATTGAGCGAGAACTGAGTTCCCTCGACGAGACGCGGCGTCCACGCCCCGGAGGAGTCTCGCTCCAGCAAAGCCATCACCTGCGGTTGAAAGCTCTCCAACAGCTGTTGACGCACCGAGTCGATCGCATCGCGCATGTTGAGCGAGTCGGGCAGCGTTCTGGCGATGGAGTTGAGCGCGCTCAACAGGTCGTTGGTTTCACTGAGCGCGCTCACCCGTCGGCTGAGATTGAGCCGCCGGGCCTCAACGTCAAGCAAACGTTTCCGTCCGAACCCGACCAGAGACAACCCAGCCAACATTGTCGCTACCGGGACTACCTTCTGCGAGCTCACTGGTAGGAGGGTTCGGCCGTCAGCACCATGCCCGGGATCACCGCTGCCCAACCCAGGCCGGCGCTCAACAGGCCGAGCGCCGGGCCCCGGCCGATTGCCACAATCAGGACCACAGCGACCAACCAGTATCCGAGCGCTCCCCACCGCAGGGAGTTGACCAGCGGGCCCAGGTTGGCCGCAGCACCGGCGGCAGGCCCAGATTCAGGTTCGAATCGTCCACTCCACCCAGAGGCAAGGTGCATCGCAGCGTGGCCAACTCGGCCAGCTCGATTACGCTCGTTGAAAGCATTTTCGACGCAGTCTTTGGGGAAGCTGAGCCTCGCAGGTCGACCTGCATGACCCATCGATGCCCAGCCCCGTCGGGGCGCAGAGTGGGCGCGGTCGTTGCCTAGATAGCAGTAAGAGTACCGGCGCTTCCCGTACATCGTTTCGGAGCAGCTGTGACGCTTGACCTAGTTGGCGTTTCGTATGCTGCGGTCGTCCCGGTTACAAACAGTCAACCGATACCCTTCAAAACAGCGAGGTTGCCAGGTGAGCGATACCTCAACAGTCCCACCCGCCGACGACGATGAGCAGGCGCCCCGTCCCATCACGGAGGCGGTGGCCGGCGCATTTGCGGGTGCCCGGCGCCCCGACCGGCGCCGACGGGTGAACTCCTCCGGTGTGAACATTTCGGTGGTGGAGTGGGGTGACGCCGATGGTCCCCCGCTGTTGATGGCCCACGGCGGCTTCGACTTCGCCGAGACGCTCAACGGGTTTGCCCCACTACTTGCCGACGCCGGATGGCGGGTGGTCAGTTGGGATCAGCGCGGTCATGGTGACTCTGACCATGCCGACCTGTACTCCTTTCAGGCCGACATCCGCGACGCAGCCGCGGTGCTGCACAGCACCACCGATCGGGCAATCCCCTGGATTGGCCACTCCAAGGGCGGCGTGCTCACCATGCAGCTCTCCGAGGTGATGCCCCACCGCGTCAGCCACCTGATCAACCTCGATGGTCTGCCGTCGAGGCGCTTCGTTCCCGACGTGGCCGAACAGCGCAACGCCATGATGTCCGAGGCGGCACTGGCCTGGCTCAACCACCGGGCATCGCTTGAAGGCAAGCAGCGACGGCCCGGCACCATCGAGGGTCTGGCCCGGCGGCGCGCCCGCATGAACATCCGCATGAGCCCCGAATGGTTGCAGTACCTCGTGACCGTTGGAGCGCGAGAAGACGACGATGGGTGGCGCTGGAAGATCGATCCCACGCTGCGGATGGGCGGACTGGGGCCGTGGCGGCCCGAGTGGTCGATGGCTCGGCTGCCAGCTTTGGGTGTGCCCTTTCTTGGGGTGCTCGGCTTGGAACTGGAGGAGATGGGCTGGGGAACCCGGCCGGGCGACGTCGATGCCTACCTGCCCCCCGGCGCCCGCTTCGAGACGCTCGATGGCGTCGGTCATTTTGTTCACATCGAGGCCCCTGAGCTGGTGGCCGACATGATTGGAGAGTTTCTGTCGTGAGCCGTTCCTCAGCACCTTCGCCGGTTCCCACCATGATCAGCCACGGACGTATCAGCCTGGCGCTGCACCGTCTGGTGGACGGTGAGGGTCCCAACCTGCTGTTGCTCCACGGCCTGGGCGAAGCCACACCTGAAGCGCCACCGACCCAGGTGGCTCAATCCTGGCAGGGTCCGATCTACGGGTTGGATTTCACAGGCCATGGAGACTCCTCGATACCTCGCGGCGGGGGTTACACCTCCGAGACCCTGGTGGCCGATGCCGACGCGGCCCTACGCCACGTCGGCTCGGCGGTTCTCGTCGGGCGCGGGCTGGGCGCCTACGTGGCGCTGCTGCTGGCCGGGCTCCGCTCAGCCCAGGTGCCAGGCGTGGTGTTGTCGGACGGTCCGGGTATCGCCGGTGGTGGCACCGAACCGGGCAGCCCTTCGATCGTTGCCCCGGCGGAGCAGTCGGCGGGCACCCCCGATCCTTGGGCACTCACCGACCTGGCCACCGACGTGCGCCCACAGGACTACGCCCAGGCCTTCGCTCGGTTCGTGCTGACTGCACATCCAAACCGGCACCCGCTGTGGGTATGCGCCCACGTGCGCCCCCCATGGCTGGAGGCGGTGGTTGACGAGGCCGGCGTGTTGGAGGGATCGATCCCCGACGCCCTCACCGACCTGGAACGCGACCTGGCCTAACCGGTTCCGCCACAAACGCACCCACCCTTGTCCTGGACACGTCCACCCCGAACGACGGGTGGGCCGCTCGGGTCAACTCCTTCCGCCACGTCGCATCATTCGGTCAAGTCATCCTGAGCCAACTCAGATACCAACTCGTCCACCCGCAGCCGAGTGCCGGCGATTCGGTCCCGACACACTGCGATCAACCAGGCTGCCCGCTCCACCCGGTCGGCAAGCACGTCAAGATCGACATCGTCTCGTTCAAGTTCGGCAAGGATCGTGGACAGTTCGCTCATCGCATCGGCCCACCCCATCTGTGCGTCGGCTGGGTTGACGACGTCCTCATCGCCGGTCGCTGGGGCATCGGTGTCGCTCATTGGTCATCTCCGGAGTCATTCGTGTGAACGTGGCTGTTCGGCAGGCCGTCTGGGCTCGACCGTTCTGCGGCGGGGTTCGCATCAGGCCGACGACGGTGGCCGATCCCGGAGACGGTGGCGGCGACCGTGCCGTCGGCGAGGCGGATGCCCAACCGGTCGCCAACCGCCACGTCACTCACGTTGCGCACCAGGCGACCGGCGCCCCCATTGAAATCCGCGCCCTCGGGCTCCTTGAGCACCATGGCGTATCCCCGGGCCAGCAGGCGCGCCGGATCGACGGCTTCCACCAGGGCCCCGAGGTGATCGAGTCGTTCTTCGGCGAGGTCCAGTTGCGATCCAACCCGGCCGAGTCGGCGCACGGGTTCGGCGAGCACCGCCTCGGCGCCCCGCAGCACAGCGTTTGCCATGACCGGCAACCTGGCCGATGCGTTCTGCGCAATGCGCTCGTTGTGGCCCACCGACCGACGAGCCGCCGCCGCCACCCGGGGGAAGGCGGCGGCCACGCGAGCGTCTGCCACCTCGGTGGTTCGCACCGCCGCATCTCGCAACCGGGTGCGACGTTCGCCGAAGGAGCGCTCTGCGTCGGTGAGCGAGGCGTCGGCCACCCGTGCCAGCCGGGCAGCGCACTCCTCGACCTCGTGAGCTCGGGCTGACACCGCCTCGATCAAGGCGCCCGCCACGGCGGTGGGAGTCTTGTAGGCGCCATGAGCCACCTGGTCGGCCACCGAGGTGTCCACCTCGTGGCCGATACCGGTGAGCACCGGGTGCCCACACGCGGCGATGGCACGCGCCACCACCTCGGCATCGAACGCGGCGAGGTCGGTGCGGGCGCCCCCGCCCCGAATCAGCACCACCGCATCAGCAGGGCACGAGCCTGCGAGCGAAAGCGCCGCGGCCAGTTCCTCGGGGGCGTCGACACCCTGCACCCGGGTGTCGATGCTTCTGATTTGAAAGCCCAATCGGCTGAGCTCGAGTTCGTGAAGAAAGTCGGCCTCGGCGGCCGACCCTCGGCTGGCGATCAACGTCACCCGCAGGGGCAGCGGGTTCAGCGGACGGGCTGCGTTGGCACCGATCAGCCCCTCGTTCTCCAGGCGGCCGAGCAACGCCGCCCGTTCGGCGGCCAGGCTGCCCAACGTAAACGTGGGGTCGATGCCCACCATCACCATTTGAAACGTGCTGCTGGCGGGGTAGATCGCCACCGTGCCCCGCAACCGCACGCGCACGCCATCGTCCATGCGCACCTGACCGTGAGCGCGTCGCAGGTGACGGTTGACGCGATCGCGTGCCTTGTTGAACAAGGCCACATTGATCGTGGCGTTCTGCTTCCGTCCTGTGAGCGGGTCGGTGCGGGCCTCCACCAGGCTGAAGTAGGTGTGCCCGGCCGCTGACGGACGACCCTTGTTATGGATCTCGCCCTCCACCCACACCTCGCCGGGAAACATTCCGGCAAGGGCGACGTTGGCCTGATCGATCAGCTCTCCGACGGTGAAGGTGGGAGCGGCCACCGGCGAAGGCTACCGCCCGATCGGGAGGTAGGGTTCCACCGAGCGACAAACCCCGAGGAGTCCCTACCCGACCACGGCTTCGACCTCGGGCAGCATCGATCCCGAACCCTCCACCAGGGTGCGGTAGAGGGCCGCATACAGGCCCTCTACGGCCAACAGCTCATCGTGTCGGCCTCGTTCGACCACCCTGCCTTCGTCCAGCACCAGGATCAGGTCGGCGCCGACGATCGTGGAAAGCCGGTGGGCGATCACCAGCGCCGTGCGGCCCAGCAGCGCTGTGCCCAGTGCCCGCTGCACGGCTGCCTCGGACTCGGTGTCCAGGCTGGAGGTGGCCTCGTCGAGGATCACGATCGACGGGTCCTTCAGCAGCATGCGGGCGATGGCCACACGTTGCTTCTCGCCGCCACTCAGCCGGTAACCACGCTCGCCCACCACGGTGTCGAACCCCTGGGGTAACGCCTCGATCACGTGCAGCACCTGTGCGGCACGTGCGGCCTCGCGCAGTTCCTCGTCGGTGGCATCAGGACGGGCGTAGCGCAGGTTTTCGGCCACGGTGATGTGGAACAGGTGCGGGTCCTGAGGTACCACGCCAATGGCGGCCCGAAGGCTGTCCTGGGTGACCGACCGTACGTCGTGCCCGTCCACGGTGATGGCGCCGTCGGTCACGTCCCACAGACGGGGCACCAGTGATGCCAGCGTGGTCTTGCCCGCACCGGATGGGCCGACCAACGCCACGGTCCAGCCGGGCTCGATGGTGGCCGTCACGTCGCGCAGCACCGGGCCTCCCTCGCGATGATCCTCCCCCACCGCCTCCAGCGAGGCGATCGACGTGGACTCACTGCCGGGATAGGCAAAGTCGACGTGGTCGAAGGCGAGCGCACCGGCCGGAGCGATCAGCCCGATAGCGCCCGGCTCATCGGTGATCGGGTTGGGGAGATCCAGCACCTCGAACACCCGGTCAAAGCTCACCAGGGCCCCCATGACGTCCACCCGCGTATTACTCAACGCACTGAGTGGCTGGTAGATTCGGGGCATCAAGATGGTAAGCGCTGCAAGCGTGCCCAGCGTCAGTCCACCATTGACCACCAGCATGCCGCCCAGCCAATAGAGCACACCCAGGGCGACCGTGCCGACCAGTTCGAGTCCGGTCATGAACGTGCGCACGGTCATCGCCTGACGCACCCCGATGTCGCGCACCCGGGCGGCCTGACTGTCGAGCGTGGCCTGTTCGTCGTCGTATCGGCCGTACAGCTTCACCAACTGGGCACCCGATGCGCTCAGCCGTTCGGTCAGGCCGGTGTTCATCTCGGCGTTGAGGTTCATGCCCTCCAAGGTGATGCCGGCCAACCGCTTACCCACCCGGCTGGCCGGGACGAGAAAGAGTGGCAACAGCACCAAAGACAGCAGCGTGAGACGCCATTCCAACGCAAACACCGTGATCAGTGTGGCGGTGAGGGCTGCGCCATTGGAGGCGACCGACCCGAGCGTGCCGGTGAGCGCCCGTTGGGCGCCGATCACGTCGTTGTTCATCCGGTTGGTCAGGGCACCGGTGCGGGTGCGGGTGAAAAAGCCCACCGGCATTCGCTGAACATGGTTGTGGAGCGCGGTCCGAAGGTCGTAGATCAGCCCTTCACCGATACGGGCCGACCACCACCGCTCCAGCAGCGACAGTGCCGCGTTGACCAGTCCTACGGCGATCACCGCGGCGGCCAACACAGCCAACTGCCTCGTGTTTTTGTTTGGGATGGTGCTGTCGATCAGTTCCCGAAAGACCAGCGTTGGGATGAGCGCCAGCACCGACTCGATGACGATCACCGCGACAAAGGCGATCAGTTGACGACGGTAGGGCCGGGCGAAGGTCATCACCCGGCGGACGGTCTGGCGAGTGGGGCGTTCGTCCTCGTCGATGCCCATCCGGGCGTTGCGCATGTAGCTGAAAGTGTGCATGTGGTCCGCTCAACGTACTGGGGCTGCCATGTGTTCCCGCAGGCGGCTCCGCAGATCAATCGAGGCCGAGTTCCTCCTTTGCCAGCACACTGGCCCACGGATAGTCGGGTTTGCCACTGGGTGAGCGCACGATTTCGTCGGTCAGCACCAGGTGGCGGGGCAGCTTGTACCCGGCGAGATGCGAGCGGCAGTGGTCGGCCAGCGACGCCAACGACGGCGGCGCCTCAAGGTCCCTCGGCTGCACCACGGCGCAAACCGCCTGGCCCCAGCGGTCATCGGGAACGCCCACCACAATGGTGTCGTACACGGCCGGGTGGGCCTTCAACACGCCCTCGACCTCCTCTGGGAAGATCTTTTCGCCGCCCGAGTTGATGCAGACCGAGCCCCGCCCCAACAGCGTGATGGTGCCATCGGCCTCCAACCTGGCAAAGTCCCCGGCAACCGCATAACGGTTGCCGTCGGCGGCGGTGACAAACGTGGCGGCGGTCTTCACGGGGTCCTTGTAGTAGCCCACCGGGATGTTGCCGCCCCGGGCCAGCTTGCCGATCACGCCGGTGCCCGGTTCCATCGGGTTGAGATCGTCGTCCAACACCGCCGCGTCGCGCCCGGCCTTCACCGTCGGCCCTCCCCCGCCGTGGGTGGCTGTCTCGCCTTTGGTCTGCACGACCATGCCGTTCATGCCGCTCTCCGACGAGCCGATGGCGTCAACGATGATGATGTCGGGCAGCAGATCCAACATCTGTTCCTTCAGCGACGGGCTGAACACCACTGCGCTGGAGGACACGACGAACAGCGAGGACAGGTCCCAACGGTCGGGCTGTTCGGCCAGGGTTTCCACCAACGGGCGGGCCATGGCGTCGCCGGTGATGACGATGGTGGTCACCCGGTTGGCCTCGATGGCGTCAAACACCGCTTCGGGGCTGAAGTTGCGAACGAACACCACGGTGTTGCCCTCGAAGAGAAACCGCAGCGACCCCCATTGCGCGGCGCCGTGCATCAGCGGCGGTGTGTTCAGGGCCACCATCGGTGCGTCGGAGGCCCGTGCCTTGTCGGCCAGTTCCTGCCCGTGGGTGATGCGTTCGTTGGTGTAGGCGTCCACGCCTCCACCCAGCGCATAGAAGACATCCTCATGGCGCCACACGACACCCTTGGGCATGCCGGTGGTGCCCCCGGTGTAGAGCACGTAGTGATCGTCGCCGGAGCGTTCCACCTGCGGACGGTCGGTGCTCGCCGCCCCAACTGCGTCTGCCCACGCGACCGATCCGATCGTGGCGGGGTCGGCATCACTCCCATCCTCGATCGTCACCAGGTGCCGCAACCCGGGCACGCGCTCGGTCACCGACGCGATCCGGTCGACGTAGCCCCGGTCGTGCACCAACGCCACCAGGTCGGCGTTGTCGAACAGGTAGACCAGTTCGTCTTCGACGTAGCGAAAGTTGATGTTGATCGGCACGCCACGCACCTTGAACGCAGCGATCATGGCGATCAGCCATTCCACCGAGTTCTGGGCGTAGATGCCGATGTGGTCGCCGGTCCCGATGCCTTCGGACAGCAGGTGGTTGGCCAGCCGGTTGGACTCGGCATCGAACTCGGCGAAGGTCAGCGACCTGTCACCGCACACGACTGCGGTCCGATCGGGCACCGCGTCCACGGCGCGCTCGAACAGATCTGCGATGTTGAACCCCATCGGGTGGTTCTAGCACCGAATCAGAACAGGTTCTCGTTTCTGGTTGGCCCGGACCAACGCCACAACAGTGGATCGTCGAGACGACAAGGTCGGACGAGACACCCGTTGCCTGAGCGGAGTGGCGGCTCCACCCGCCCAGGCAACGCTCGGACGCTCAGACGGTGGGGGGCCAAACGTTCCGGTCGTACTGATCCAGGAACACCGCCATCTGGCCGCGCGTGACCGGCGCGCTGGGCGAGAACGTCGTGGCCGACGTGCCTCCGGTGACGCCAGCCTCCACCAACCAGGCCACCGGGGTCGCATAGGACGCTTCGGGGTTCACGTCTACAAACCCGGGCGAGCCGACAGGGGCGGGCGAACCGGCGAGCGCCCACAGGAACGTTGCCATCTGACCGCGGGTCACCTTGGCGCTCGGCCCGAACTTACCGGGAGCAACGCCACCGGTGACTCCCGCCTCCACCAGCCACGACACCGGTGTGTCGTAGTAGGCGGGCGGGGCCACGTCGGTGAACGTATGGTTGGAAGTGGCTTCGGGCTTGCACTGAAGGTTCCAGAGGAACGCCGCCATCTGCCCCCGCGTCACGGTCTTGTCCGGTCCAAAGAGGCCGGGTGCCACACCGGACGTGATGTTGGACGCCACCAGCCACGACACCGAGTTGTTATAGAACTTGTTGGACGCAACATCGCTAAAGCCGTGCGGCGGTGCGGGGCGGTCTGCCCGGCATGGGTACGGGTCGGTCACCACGTTGGTACCTGGGCCCACGTTGGCGACGGGTGCCTCTGGCAGGCAGTCGAGCACCAGCGGTTGTGTGACCTTGTTGTTGTTGAAGAGGATGTTCACCCTGAGGTACACCGAAGCCACCAGGCGAACCGGGCCGGGCTGGTAGTTGATGGTGCCCAAGGCCGATGGTGTGGCGCTACCGGAGATCGTGACCGGCGCGCTGACGCCGCCAACGGGCGGGCTCTTCAGGTTGAGCGGGCTCCATGCCGGCACCGGAAAGCTCTGCTGAATCGCTGCGGGCGACACACCGGCACCTGCCATGTTGACCGTTCCGTAGCCGCCGGGTTGCACGGTCAGGTTGGCTTCCTTGACGTCCGAGCCGGGAACCACCGGGATCTCAAACTGCGGGATTGCGGCATTCACGCTGAACGACGGGTCCGACTTCAACGGCCTGCCGGGCGAGCCGTTGCTCGGCGTGGAATATGCGACGTTCACAGATATCGGATTCGCCGCCAAGGCCGCGTCGAGTTGGTCTCGCACCACATCGCGCACCGTGTCGGTGTAGAGACCTTCCACGGTGGGTTCCCCATAGGTGGCGACGCATCGATAGTCGATGTTGGTGGTGCCGGCTGTGGCTCCGGCGGGGTTGGCGGAGCCGAGACCGACGACGGCGATGGACATCAGCATCACTGCCGAGACGAGCTTGCGCATGGAACATCCTTTGGTGCGGGCGGGTTGACCTTTCATTGAAGCGCATGCCCAACGTCACATGCCACAAAAATGAGACCTCACAGATGAATCACTGTGACCACCCATCTCCTTCCCCCACCTCCATCGTCGACTCCGTTGCTTCGGGACCATCGACCCTGGCCGCCGAACGGCATTGGACCTAGGTTCGGTCCGTCGATGACCACGAGGGAGATCCAATGGCCGCAAACCTCGATCCGGTGGTTCGGGAGACCGACGCGTTCGCCATGCACATGGAGGAGGACCCGTTGCTGCGGTCAACCATCGTGGCCGTGGCGCTGTTTGACGGCACGCCCGATTGGGACGTGCTGGTCGATCGGATGGAACGGGCCACCCGGCTGGCCCCCTCGTTTCGCTCGCTCCTCGTTCACCCGCCGTTGCGGCTTGGTCCGGTGCGGCGCGTCCCAGACCCGGACTTTGATCTCGGCTGGCACCTGCGTCGCGTGGCCGCGCCGGCGCCGCACACCCTCGAGGAGGTCATCAACTTCGCCTGCACCTCCGGGATGACCGCATTCGATCCGGCACGGCCACTTTGGGAGTTCACGCTGGTGGAGGGCCTCACCGAGGGCCGGTCGGCGCTGGTGATGAAGGTGCACCACTCGTTGACCGACGGGATTGGGGCCATCCAACTCGCCCAGCACGTGGTTGACCTTCAACGGGAACCGACCGACCCCGGACCCATGCCGGATGTGCCCCCGGCCGACCGCACTTCCACCGCCCGCCTCGCCATCGACTCGATCTCTTCCAATATGTCCCGCACCGCCGCTTTTGCAGGTGACCGGCTCCGCCGCCTTCCCGGCGACATGGTCGACCTCGCCCGCAACCCGATCGGTGCGGCAAGCCGCAGCCTGAAGGTGGCGGGTTCGATCGCCAACTTCGTCCGACCGGTCACTCACACCCTGTCACCCCTGATGACCGGCCGTCGCCTGGCCTGGCGGTACCTGGCACTCGACGTTCCGTTTGCGGAGTTGCGACGGGCCGGCCACGCTGCCGGCGGCACGGTCAACGATGCGTTCATGGCGGCCGTGGCCGGCGGGCTGGCCCGCTACCACGACCGACACGACCAACCCGTCGACGAGTTGCGGGTGACCATGCCCGTGTCCCTGCGGACAGCCGACGACCAAGAGGGTGGCAACCACATCACCCTCACCCGCATGGTCGTTCCGGTGGGGCTGGACGACCCGGCAGATCGGATCCGGGCGATCGACCGCATCAGCCAGGAGTGGCGTCATGAGCCGGCGATCCCCTATTCAAACCTCATTGCCGGCGCTCTCAACCTGCTGCCGCAATCCGTCACGGGCGGCATGCTGAAGCACGTCGACTTCCTGGCCAGCAACGTGCCCGGGTTTCGTGACTCCGTCTACGTGGGCGGGGCCCGCGTGACTGGCTTCTATCCCTTTGGGCCCACCATTGGGGCAAGCGCCAACTTCACGCTCATGTCCTATGCGGGTACGTGCAACGTCGGAGTCACGGCCGACCTCGGCGCGGTGGCCGACCCCGAAGCGTTCATTGCATGTCTGATCGAGGGGTTTGAGGAGGTGCTCCAACTCGGCGGGGGCCAAGGCAACAGCTCAAGTCGTCCCACGTGACGATCAGCAGCCCCCGAGCTGAGTAGAACCTCGCTCACGCTTCCAGTCTGGAGCGTGCCTCGAGTGTTGCGAAGCACGCTTCTGCCGCTTCCCTGCCCTTGCCCTTCAGGTGCTCGGCAAAATAGCGCTGATGGTCCTCGTGCTCATGGAAGTGATGCGGGGTCAGCACGCAGGAGAGCACCGGCACGCCCACATCGAGTTGAACACGCATCAGTCCGCCGATCACTGCATCTGCCACAAATTCGTGCCGGTAGATACCTCCGTCCACCACCAGCCCGGCCGCGACGACGGCACCGAAGCGACCGGTCGTGGCCAACGCCTTCACGTGGAGGGGCAACTCGAAGGCCCCGGGAACCTCGAACGTCTCGACTGCTGCACGGTCTGGTGTTGCGACCTCAAGAAACCCACGGAGAGCCTGATCGACCAGGTCGGCGTGCCACCCGGCCCGAACGAATGCCAACGTGGGAAAGGCTTCAGAGCGGTCCGTTTTGGTCATGAGCTGGCACCGTAGAACCTGGTGTGCAGGGGCAGCCAACCATGAACCTGAACGACCGGGAGTGCGGCCGTCAGGCCGAAGCCCCGCACGCGGCCTTCCAGAGGAGCTGGGCCATCTGACCTCGTGTCAACTGGCGGTTGGGGCCGTAGAGACCCGGGGCG
>ERZ724517.342-NODE-342-length-29238-cov-6.504198_pt1 | contig 29238 bp, 26 predicted proteins | sample MGYA00376050_ERZ724517 | MGnify/ENA primary metagenome ERZ724517 (study PRJEB28724, sample SAMN07190886) | activated sludge metagenome | isolation source: activated sludge of sewage treatment plant in Hong Hong | place: USA: Christiansburg, Virginia | collected... | reverse complement strand
GGTCGCCGACGAGGATCGGCAGCGCCCAATAGCCCCACCGGCGAGTGGCTTTCGGCTGATACATCTCGAGCTTGTAGTCGAAGTCGAAGAGGTCGGCCATCCGCTTGCGGTCGAAGACCAGCCGGTCGAGCGGGGACAACAACGCCGCGCGTGGCCGGAACGTGTCGTCACCCAGGCCGTCGAGGTATGCCGCGTCCACCCGCCAGCGTCCCCTCACCCCCTCGATGACTGCGGGTTCACCGGCCTCGCCGATGTCGTCGGGTTCGACCTGGCGGGCGGTGGCCCGGGCTCGGGCGATGCCGAGGGCGTGCAGGCGAAGCGCGTCGCGCTGGCGTCGAGCGTCAGCGGCTGGCACCGGCGGGTCGTCGGGGTAGACCCGCTCGGCGAGGTCCCAATGCCGTTGCCCGTGCGCTCGGTGGGAGACGGCGATCTCGCCGCGTTGCTCCATGAAGTCGAGCATGCGTTGGACGTTCTTGTCGTTGGTCCAGCCGGTTGAGCGCCACGGGACGACGCACGTGTCAGGGAGGGCGCCGGCCGGCTGGGCTCCCTCGGCGTCGAGTCGGTGGAGGATGTCGCGGCGGCACGCGTCGTTGGTCTTGAGCCACTCCGCGATGCGGATCTGCCACTCGGGCGGGGACGAGGCACCGGCGCCTGCGCCTGCGCCTCCGCCGGGCCAGGCGGCCATCTCGGCGCGCAGCAGGGCGACGAACCACGCCGGTCTCAGATGCAGCTGCACCTCGATGACTTCGCGGGCGGCGAGAGCATCAGCGAGCTCGTCGCGTGAGTAGCTCCGGCCGAGGCGACTCCAGAGCACCAGGTGGTGGGTCGGTGCGACGACCTTGGTGGGCTCGAGTTGCAGGAGGGTTAGTCGGTCGAGCACCTCGAAGAGGTTCGCCGGCCGGTCGGCGGTGAGCAGCTGGGCCTGCACGGCGATCCGCCGCGCATCCTGCTGCGAAAGCCGCATGTCCGTCACCTTCCGGATGCTAGCCCGCAGCCCTGCCTGAGGTGTGGTTGATCGCGGTCCCTGGGCCCCGTTCGACCACACCTAGAGGGCCCGGCTGCCTGGTTTGGTGGTGGGGAGGGCTGTCGGTGGTCGGTCGTACTGTTGTTCTATGGAGGACAGCCGAGGCGCCGTTTCGCTCACCGATCGGGTGACGACGCTGCAGGCTGCCCGAGACGTGCTGAGCGGGCTTGCTGAGGTGTTGTGGCAGGCGCAAGGTGCCGAGTTGGCGGGAGTGTTGACGCTGCTGGACGAGGTGGCAGGGCTGGCGGGGGCCGGTCGGGTCGCCGTGACGCGGGAGGCATTCACCCGGGGTGAGGTCGCTGCGAGTCAGGCGGGGTCGTTGACGGGGTGGGTCGCGGAGCATGCGCCGGGGCTCGCGGTGGCTGGTGGTGGCGGTCAGGTCGCGGCAGTGGTCGAAGCCGGCCTGCGCCGGGCGACTCGGCCGGTGACCGACGCGGCGTGTTCCGGCCGGGTGCCCGTGCCGGTCGCGGTAGCGGTCATTCGGGAAGCCGAGCGACTCAAGCCCCAACTCCAGCCGGAGGCGGTGCCCACGGTGGTCGAGGCGATGTTGACGATGGGCGCGGGTCACGGGGTGCGGGCGGTGCGGGAGTTGCGAGCCCGGTTGATCGCCGACTATGGGTGGCCGGGGCAGTTGCAGGCCGACCAGGACGCGGCGGCAGCGTTGGTGTCGTTGTCAGCGCCGGTGGGCGACGAGCTGGGGGCGTTCAGCTACCGCCTAGTCCTCGATGCCGAAGGCAAGGCTGTCCTGGAGGCGGCGATCGGCCCGTTGTCCAAGCCAGCCCCCGACGCCGATGGTGCCCCGGATCGTCGGCCCGCTCGGCAGCGCCGTGGCCAAGCGCTCATTGAGGTATGCCGCCGCGCGACCGCCGCGGGTGCTCGTCCCCCGGTCGGGGTGAAGACCACTCTCGTCGTCACGATGGGGTTGGCGGAGTTGACTGAGCGGTTGTCCGCGGGGGTCGCGGTCGGGTCGAGTGAGTCCGGCACCGTGATCGCTCCCGAGACGGTCCGCAGGCTGGCCTGTGACGCGCAGGTCATCCCGGTCGTTCTTGGCGGACCAAGTGAGGTCCTCGATTGGGGTCGCACGGCGCGGTTGTTTACTCCGGGTCAGGTGAAGGCGTTGTGGTTGCGCGATCAGTCGTGCACGTTCCCCGGGTGCGGGATCCCGGCGCATTGGTGCGATGCCCACCATGTCACTCACTGGGTTGATGGTGGCCGGAGCGACCTGTCGAACGCCGCGTTGTTGTGCGGGCGCCATCACACCGTGGTGCATCGTGACCGGTTGACAGCAGCCGTCACCGCCGCGGGTGTCGCTTGGGACACCGCCCACGGTTCCTACGACCGGGCGTTGAATGCGACCGCCCAGCCACGCGGTCGACCGCCGGACCTGGGACTTGCTCGCGGGCCCACCGAACCAGCCGCCTGACCCCCTGTGCATGCCGCTTAGGTGCGGTTGAACGCGGTCCCTGGCCCGCGTTCGACCACACTTAAGGCCAGGGCGGTCGAGCGGCGAGCGGGGCCCTCAGGCGAGTGGGGCCCTCAGACGACTGGGACCTCGGACGGCCGAGCGGCGAGCGGGGCTTCAGGCGAGCGGGGCTTCAGGCGAGCGGGGCCTCAGGCGAGCGGGGCCTCAGGCGAGCGGGGCCTCAGGCGAGCGGGTGGCCGATCTGCTCGCGGATCTCGTCGATGGCGCCCCACTCATTGACATGCATGCCGGCGACGACCACGCCGCCGGACACCCAATAGGCCCGCCACTGCTCGGCCCCCAGATCGCCCTGCACGACGACCTCGGTGTCGGCGTCAGCGGCGGCATACCCGACGTATTCCATGCCGAGGTCGTACTGGTCGGTGAAGAAGTGGGGGAGCCGGTCGTAAGCCTCTGCCTCCTGCCCCCCGACCAGGTTGTGCGCCGCGACCTTGGCCTGCTCGATCGCGGTGTCCCAGTGCTCAACCCGCACCCGCCGCCCCAACAACGGATGGTCGTGGTTGGCGATGTCGCCGACGGCATACACGTCCGGGTGACTGGTGCGCAGGGTGGCATCGACGAGGACGCCGTTGGAGACGGCGAGCCCGGCCCCCTGGGCGAGCGACGCATCGGGAGCGACCCCCACGCCGACGACGACAAGAGTGGCGCCCGCCAGGTCCGCGGCACTGACCGCAGTCCCCAACCGCAGGTCGACCCCGTGAGCGCGGTGCAGGTCGGCGAACGCCTGCGCGACCCGCGGCCCGAGCACCCGCAGCAGCGGCAACTCCGCCACCTCGAAGACGGTCACCTCGGTCCCTGCAGCGCGCGCCGCGGCCGCCACCTCCAGACCGATCCAGCCGGCGCCGATGATGACGATCCGGTGCCCCGGCCCGAACGCCGCACGGATCCGGTCGCTGTCCTCGATCGTCCGCAGGTATGCCGTGGGCACCCCCGAGTCGTCCGCCAGCGGCAACCGCCGTGGCCGGCTCCCGGTCGCCAACAGCAGCTGGTCGTAGGCGATCTCGGTACCGTCGAGCAGGCTGACGGACTTCCGCCCGAGGTCCAGATCAGTGACGAAGGCGCCGGTGCGCAGGTCGATGTCGTGCGCGGCATACCACTGGCGATCGTGGACGAACGCACTCTCGATGGGGTCGTTCCCGAGCAAGTAGCCCTTGGACAGCGGCGGGCGCTCATAGGGCGGATGGCTCTCGGCGCCGAGCAGGACGAGCGGACCGTCGTGACCCCCCTCGCGCAACGCGGTCACTGCGGTGGCGCCCGCCAAGCCTGCGCCGACGACGACGATGGGGTTCATCGGGAGTCCTCCAATGTGACTGCGCGCGAAAGGAACTCGGCGCGGGTGGCCAGGTGGTTGCGCAGGACTCCGCGGGTGGCGGAGGTGCGGGTGCGGGTGCCTGCGGCGCGGGCGCCCCGCAACGTCATGCAGGTGTGCTCGGCGCTGATGACGACGCCGACCCCCTGCGGGCTCAGGTGCGCGTCCAGGTGGTCGGCGATCTGACTGGTGAGTCGCTCCTGAGTCTGGGGTCGACGGGCGAAGAAGTCGACGGTCCGGGCGAACTTCGACAATCCCAGCAGCCGGTCACCGGGCACATAACCCACGTGCGCGACCCCGACGAACGGCAGCATGTGGTGTTCGCACAACGACCGCACGGGGATGTCGGCTACGACGACGAGCTCGTCGTAGCCCTCGTCGTTGGCGAAGGTCGTCATCTCGAAGTCGGGCACGCTGAGCAGCTCGAGATAGGCCCGGGTCAGCCGCCCAGGGGTGTCGCACATCGCCTCGGTGTCGATCGGCAGCCCGAGGGCCCGCAGCAGGTCGGTGGCCGCGGCCTCGGCTCGCCCAAGGTCCACGAGTGGGGCGTGCCCCGTCACCCGGGGGCGGCGCGGGCCGAGCAAAGGGTATGCCGTGGGCGCTTCGCCTGCGGGGACCGTGGGAGTGGCGGCCTGGGACATCTGAACCCCTTTCTAACGGAGACTAGAGTTGACGTTACGTTCCCCCCGTTCTAAAGTCAATCAAAGAATCTTTTAGAAATCAGGATGGCTCATGACCGACCTCGCGGCGACCGTTGAGGGCATCGGCGCGCTCGCCGAGCCGGTGCGGCGCGCCCTCTACGACTTCGTCGTCGCCAGCCGCGGGCCGGTGGGGCGCGAGGAGGCTGCTGAGGCGGTCGGCGTCCCCGTGCACACTGCGAAGTTCCACCTCGATCGGTTGGCCGACGACGGCCTGCTTGACGTGGAGTTCCAGCGGCGCACCGGGCGCACCGGCCCGGGGGCCGGACGTCCAGCCAAGCTCTATCGACGCTCGACCCAGGAGTTCGCGGTCTCCCTACCGCCCCGGCATTACGACCTCGCGGGGCGGATCCTCGCCGATGCGGTCGAGCGGGCCGCTGCCGGTGTGCCCCTGGAAGGTGCGCTGCGAGCGGCCGCCGAGCGGGCGGCATACCGGGTGGTCGAGTCCGTGCCCACGGACGGGGATCGGTTGCCCCAGGTGCTCACCGGGTTGGGCTACGAGCCTCGGGAGGAGGAGGCGGGGCTGCGCCTGGTCAACTGCCCGTTCCACTCGATGGCGGCGGAGCACACGGCACTGGTGTGCGGAGTCAATCGCGATTTCGTCCAGGGAGTGCTCGACGCGTTGGGCAGGGGTGACGTCCAGGCGCGGCTCACCCCGACGCCGGGGCAATGCTGCGTGACGGTGGTTCCGACGACCGATGTCGGTGCTCGCGCCTAAGGTGTCGGCCATGACGACACAGCCTGGTCGGGCGCGGCCTACCGACGCCGACGGCTTCCGCGCCGCGTGGGCGTTGGCCGAGGCGGAGTGGGCCCAGACCTTCGCGCGGGCGCGGAGTTTTAGTGCGCAACAGTTGCACGAGCGGGTCGACGGCGAGTGGTCGTTCATCCAGACCCAACGGCACCTCGTCTTTGCGACCGATGCTTGGGTGCGCCGGGCGCTGCTCGGTGACCCGACGCCGTGGCACCCGTTGGACCTGCCGCACGACGACATGGAGGACGCCCCGGGTGTCCCGCGCGACTACGCCGCTCGTCCCACGCTTGATGAGGTGCTGGCCCTGCGGGCCGACCGGATGGCGACGGTGCGCGACGTGATCGCAGCGCTGACCGACGAGGCCCTCGACTCGCTGACGGTGCCCGTGCTTGAGCCGGGATATCCCGAGTCCGAAGCGTTCCTGGTGCGTCGATGCCTGGGGGCGGTCGTCAACGAGGAGTGGGAGCATCGTCGGTTCGCCGAGCGCGACCTGGACATCATCGACAACGGTTCGCGGAGCACCGACCAGACCACGGAAACCGACCAGCCTCGGGAAGAGGAGACCACGCATGGCTGAGATCCTGTTGTTCCACCACATCCAAGGGCTGACGCACGGGGTGATCGCGTTCGCCGACGCACTGCGGGCGGGTGGGCACACGGTGCACACGCCGGACCTGTTCGACGGGCGGACCTTCGACTCGATCGAGGCCGGGCAGGCCTATCTCGGCGAGGTGGGCTTCGACGAGGTGCGGGAGCGCGGCATCCTCGCCGCGGAGGGGCTCCCTGCGGGCCTGGTGTATGCCGGGTTCTCCCTCGGCGTGATGCCGGCCCAGCAGTTGACTCAGAACCGGCCGGGTGCCCGCGGCGCGCTGCTCTATCACTCGTTCGCCGACCCGTCCTACTTCGGCACCTGGCCCGTCGGTGTCCCCGTGCAGATCCATTCGATGGATGCCGACCCCTTCTTCGTCGGTGAGGGCGACATCGAGCCGGCCGAGGCCTTCGTGGCGGCCCACGACGACGCCGAATTGTTCCTCTACCCCGGTGGGGGGCATCTCTTTGCGGACAGTTCGCTGGCCGAGTACGACGCCGTGGCCACAGAGATCGTCATCGAGCGCTCGTTGGCACTCCTGGCCAGGGTCTGACGGTGGCCTTCGACCCCGAGTTGGCCGACCGGCTGCGTGAGGTGCTGGCAGACGAGCCTGGGCTGCGCGAGCAACGGATGTTCGGCGGGCTGGGCTTCATGCTTGACGGGCACATGGCCGTCGCGGCCAGTAGCGATGGCGGCATACTCCTGCGGATCGATCCCGCGGCGGCCGGTGACCTCGTCGACGGAGTTGTGGCGCGGCGGTTCGAGATGCGTGGGCGGGCGATGGACGGCTGGCTGGCCGTCGACCCGGCAGCCGCCCATACCGATGAGGCGTTGCGAGAGTGGGTCGCTCACGGGGTCGCCTACGTCCGCTCGTTGCCGCCGAAGTAGCGCTTGCCCGGCCCGCCGCGGCTCGGCGACGTCAGTAGGGCTGGTGGTTCTCCGTCCAGCCGCGGGCGATGAGTTCTCTCAGGACGTCGACGTCGACATCGGACAACCGCTTGAGATAGAGGCATCCCTTGCCGGTGGTGTGAGGTCCGAGCCGGGCCAACAGCGCCTCGTTCGAACCGTAGAAGGTCAGGCCATAGAGCGTGAGCGCAGCCGCCCGCGCGGCCAGCCCGACCGCCATCGTCTCGCGCATCTTGTGGTCCGAACCGGTGTAGATCATCCGGCCGAAACCGATCATCGAGGTCCCCCACATCTGCGGCTCGGCGCCGGTGACCTCGCGGAACAACTCGACCGCAGCCTGGGCGTCCGCTCGCCGCCCCTCATGGGTGATCGACGCGAGATGGGCGTCGACGTCCCCCTGGGTCGGCTGGGTCTTACGGTCGCGCACGGGCTGGGTCATCGGCCTAGTGTGCTGCCTCCCCGCGCCTCGCCCTGCGCGACGTCACTCGTGTCGCCACCTGTGTCGTCGCTCGTCTTGTCGAACGTGTCGTCACTGGAACAACGCCTGCCCGATGAACTCGCCCTGACTCGCCGTGGCGGGGCGTTGGGTCAGGCGCGCGGCATACCGGCGAGAGTGGCGACCAAGTCGACGACCCGCAGCTGCTCCGGTGTCTTGATCGAGGGGCTGAACCCCAGCCGGACGACCACGAGGTCGGCCGACGGGACGACGTAGATCCGTTGTCCGTCATGGCCGTTCGCCCGATAGGTGTCGGCGGGCAAGGTCGGCTGATCGAGCGTGCCGTCCGCAAGGCGGTTGGCCCACCAGCCGGCGGCATATCCGGGGTCCTCGGTCGTGGCGACGGCGTCGGAGCGGGTCGTCGCGGCCATCCAGCCCTCCGGGAGCAGTCGCTGTCCGCCCCACACGCCGTCCTGCAACGCGAACTGGCCGAGCGCCGCCCAGTCGCGCGGCGTCGCCCAGAGGTAGGAACTGCACACCGGCAGCCCGGAGCCGTCCGGCTCCCACACGGCGGACGAGAGACCCAAGGGGGCAAACAGCTCGCGGCGCGGCAGATCGACGCCCAATCCGGTGCGTTGGCGCAGCACCGAGCAGAGCAGGTTGGTCGAGCCGCTGGAGTACTGCTGGTAGGTGCCGGGGGCATGGGCAAGTGGTTGGCTCGCAACGAATTTCGCCATGTCGGGCTCGAGATAGAGCATCGCGGTGATCGCCGTGCCGAGGTCGTAGTCCTCGTTCCACGTCAGCCCGCTCGTCATCCGCATGAGTTGGTCGACGGTGATCTTGGAGCGGTCATCGGTCCACTCCGGACGCAGCCCGGCGTCGGTGACGGCGACCTTGCCCTCTTTGACGACCCGCCCGGTGAGCAGGCTCGCGGCGCTCTTGGCCATCGACCACCCCAACTGCGGTGTGGCAGCGGTGAATCCGGGGGCATAGCGCTCGGCCACGAGCTTGCCACCCTGCACGACGACGACGGCTCGCGTCCCCAGAAGGTCCTGTTCAAACGGCGTGAGGTCGTCGCCGAAGGCTTTCGCAACGGCTGCAGCGACGGCCGAGGACGGCGCGGGAACCGCAACGGCGTCGAACGGGTTCGCCCCGACGGGCACCTGGGTCAGCGGCCCGGTTCCCGTGAGCGGGGTCCCCAGCGTGCAGCCCGCATCGCCGTAGTAGGCCGTCTGGCCGGCCAAAACCCCGAGGACGGTAGCGGAGTAGGAGCTGTTGTCCGCAGCCTGCGAACTGCGCAGATACGGCACGAGCGGGTTCGGCGGCAGGTCGGCCCTCGGGTCGGAACGACCCGCGATGGCGCGCACGGCGCAGTCGTTGTGGGCGGCATACCCCGTGCCGGTGAGCAGTAGCGGCTTGGCGTAGAGGTAGCCCCCCACGAGCGCGACGAGGACGAGGGCGAGCAGCCCACCCAGCACCCGAAGCACGATCCGGCGGCGACGTGAACGCATGAGCGGACGCTACCGCGTGGGTCGGTCGGCGTCGGTCGCGCCGTTCGCGTGGTCGATCGCCCGCTCGAGATCGATGAGGCGCGCCAGCGTCGACCACGCCGCGGTCGACGCCGCGGCGGCGGCGTCGGCGTCGCCGACCTCCATGGCGCTGATGAGCCGTTCGTGCCAGGTCACTGATCGTCGACCCGAGAGCGATGAGAAGCGCAGTCGCTCGGCCCGTCGCAGAACGGGCACATACTGCTCGAGCACGGAACAGATCGCGAGGTTGGCCGTGACGGCGACCGCGACGCCGTGCAGGTCGTCGTCGGCGCGGATCGCCGCGTCGGCGTCACCGGCTGCCAACGCCGCTTCGAAGCGGCGGTTAGCCCGACGCATAGTTTCGATATCTCCGGGCCGGATGAAGGGGATCGCCGTGCGGACCGCCAACTCGTGCAGCGCGGTCACGACCTCTTGGGCGTCGCGGACCGTCTGCGGCTCGATGTCGGCAACGAGCGTCGACTTGCCAGGCGTCGAAATCACCAGGCCGATGCGAGCCAGCCGCAGCAGGGCTTCCCGCACCGGAGTCCGGCTCACTCCGAGCCAATGGGCAATCTCGTTGTCGCGCAACTGTTCGCCCGGCCGGAACGTCCCGTCCACAATCGCATCGCACAGCCGCGCGTAGACCTCGTCGCGCAGCAGTCCGCGGGTGGACGGCAACCCGCCCTGGGGAATGGGCATGGGTCTATTGATACACGCAACCCTGCCTCCCGTAGGAGGCTTCGGACTTTCCGGGCGTCTGAAGACTTATGTTGTCCTTTCGTGTCCGAAGTCACAGATCGTGGGCTATGACTGGGAGGAGTCACCGGGGGTTTGGCCGAGTCAGCGCCTGCCACCCGGGTTGTGGACCTCGGCTGACGCAAGGCCGGTGACGTCGGAGCGGTCATGACTCTCCCCGGGCCGCGCGAGTGGCAGCGTCACCGTGAAGGTCGCCCCCTGCCCGGGGCCGGCGGACGTGGCTGTGAGCTGCCCTCCGTGCGCAGCCACGATGCCTCTGGCGATGGTCAGGCCGATTCCGGATCCGGTTTCGTGTTCGGGGGCTCGGCGCCCCGGCACCCGGTAGAAGCGCTCGAAAATCCGCGTGAGGTCAGCGCCTGCCAGCCCCTCGCCGGTGTCCTCGACGATGATCACGGCCGACGCCGCGCCGTGTCGTCCGGCGCTCTCGGACGGCCCGCACCGCACCCGCACCCGGCCACCTTCCGGGGTGGCACGGACGGCATTGCCGACCAGGTTCGTGACGACCTGGCCGATCCGCTCGGCGTCCACTCGCACGGGGACATTCGCGTCGCCGCAATCGATCTCGAAGTCCAGCCCCGCGTCCTCGGCCTGCGCCCGCAGCCGTCCGGCCGCCCGACTCACGACCTCCCGCAGGTCGACGTCGGCCAGGACGAGGGACAGCCGGCCCTCGTCGGTGCGCGAGAGCGCCGACAGGTCGTCGGACAGCCGCCGTAGCCGCCGCACCTCATCGCTCACCACGGCCAACTGGTCGGGTTCCAGAGGCAGGATGCCGTCGATCATCGCCTCCACCGTCCCGTCGATGACGGTCAGCGGGGTCCGCATCTCATGGGCCACCTCACCGAGCAGCCGGACCCGCTGGGTCTCGGTCTCGCCGAGTTGCTGCCCCAGGAGCTTGACGTCGTCGGTGAGTTCGGCGAGCTCGGTCGTGCGCGGTGTGGGGAGCGGGACGGCATACGTCCCCTGCGCCATGGCCCGCGTCGCCGCGCGGAGGGCGTCGAGCGGCCGGATGAGTCGGTATGCCGCGAGCGCCCCCACGAGGGCAGCCGCCAGTGCGCCGACCACGGCTCCGACGGCCAAGGCCCGGTCGACGGCGTCGCCGAACTGTTGGCGCAGCACCATTCCGGCGCCTCCGGCGGTCCCCTGGGCGCCGGATCCTTGCCCCAGCCCACCGCCCTGGCCGACCCGCAGGCTGGCATCGAAGAGGGCCGGCGCGAGTTGGCGCACGACGAGGAAAGTGGCCAGGGCCGCAACCACGGCGACGAGCAGGTGCGAGATCACCAGTCGCACGACGAGCCGGTTCATGACGCGCCCTCCGTTGTGAGGCGGTCGATCGGGTCGAGGAGGAACTTGTAGCCGACGCTGCGGACGGTCCCGATGAGGCGCGGCGCGGTCGCGTCGTCACCCAGGGCCTTGCGCATCCCGCGGATGTGGACGTCGACGACCCGTTCGTCGCCGAAGAAGTCGTAGCCCCAGACCTTTTCCAGCAGTTGGGCCCGCGAGAAGACCCTCCCTGGAGACTCGGCGAGCGCCACCAGCAGGTCGAACTCCAAGGCCGTGAGGATGGCCGGTATGCCGCCCACCCGCACCTCCCTGCGACCGGTGTCGACGCTGACGCTGTCGAAGTGGAGCACGTCGGGGCCGCCGGGATCGGTCGCCGCCGGGCCGATTGGCCGGGTGCGCCGGAGCACAGCTTTGACGCGGGCGACGACCTCGCGCGGGCTGAAAGGTTTGGTGACGTAGTCATCGGCGCCGACCCCCAACCCGATCAACTTGTCGACCTCTTCCGCCCGGGCGGTGACGAGGACGACGTAGGTGTCGGAGGTCTTGCGCAGGGTCCGCAGGACCTCGAGGCCGTCGAGGTCGGGCAGCCCGATGTCGAGCAGGACGAGGTCGGGAGGCTCGGTGGCGAGTAGGTGCAACGCCTGGGCGCCGGTCGCCGCCTCCTGGACCTGGAACCCTTCGGCGCTCAGGTAGGCCCGCAAGATGGCGCGGATCTGAGGTTCGTCGTCCACGACCAGGACCCTGGCCATCCGTTGCACCTCCTTCTGTCTGCTCCCAGGCTAGAGACACCGGCCGCATCTGCGCGAAAGCGTACGATGTACACCCGTCAGCCCCCTGCCCAGGAGCCCGTATGCCGCCCTCCCCCCGGACCCGCCCCCCGCTGCACCGGGTGACGGTGCTTGATGCGGCCGTCGAGTTGGCCGATGCCGAGGGCATCGAGGCGGTGAGCATGCGCAGGCTTGCCGAACGGCTGGGCGTCGTCCCGATGGCTCTCTATAAGCACGTGTCCGACAAGGAGGATCTCCTTGACGGGATGATCGACCGGGTCATCGCCCAGTTCCAGCCTGGCGATCCCAGCGCGGACCCGAGCGCGGACCCCAGCGCGTGGCCCGATGCGGTTCGCCGGGTGCTGCTGTCGACGCGCGAGGTCGTCCAACGCCACCCCTGGGCCCGGCGGGTCATCGAGACCCGCACCCACCGCACCCCCGCGGTGCTCGCCTATATGGAGGCTGTCACCCAGTTGTTCCTCGGCGGCGGGCTCTCGCCTGACCTCACCCACCATGTGATGCACGTGCTCGGCAACCGGATCTGGGGCTTCAGCCCGGAGTTGTTCAACGACCCCGGCGGCCGTCCGGCGTCGGATCGGCCGCGAACGAGCGGCCAGCCCGTTCCGAGCGACTTCCCCGGCATCCTCGCGATCGCGGCGGATGCCTCGGCGCGGCGCCCCGGCGCGACCGGCTGCGATGAGGAGTTCGAGTTCCGCTTCGCGCTCGACCTGCTCCTGGACGGGATCGCGCGACTTCATGCCTCCGAGTGGGCCTCCCCGCCGTTGTGACTGACGAGTAACATCGAGGCCACACGCGGGCGTGCCGACCGAGGGACGTCCCAGGCGAAGCGACGGAGACCGCCGTGACGGCATACCCCCACTTGCTGGCCCCGCTCGATCTCGGCTTCGTCACCCTTCCCAACCGAGCGCTCATGGGCTCGATGCACGTGGGGCTGGAGGAGGTGCCCGGCGGCTTCGAGCGGATGGGGGCCTTCTATGCCGAGCGCGCTCGCGGCGGCGCCGCGCTCATCGTCACCGGCGGCTTTGGGCCCAATGAGGCGGGCGCCCTGCTGCCGGGTGCGGCCCTACTGACGACCCCCGAGGAAGCGGATCGCCACCGGGTCGTCACCGACGCGGTTCACGCCGCGGGCGGCCGAATCTGCCTGCAAATCCTGCATGCCGGTCGGTATGCCGCGCACCTCGGCGCCGTCGCGCCGAGCCCCATCCAGGCCCCGATCTCGCCGATCACCCCGCGCGAGTTGACGACCGCCGAGGTGGGGGAGACCGTGGCCGACTTCGCGCGCTGCGCTGCGCTCGCGCAGGCGGCGGGCTACGACGGGGTCGAGATCATGGGGTCGGAGGGCTACCTCATCAACCAGTTCCTCGTCACCCGCACCAACCAGCGCACGGACGAGTGGGGCGGGTCGTATGCCGCGCGGATGCGCTTCCCGGTCGAAGTCGTCCGGGCGGTTCGCGAGACGGTTGGCCCGAATTTCATTGTCGTCTATCGGCTTTCGATGATCGACCTGGTCGAGGACGGCTCGACGCTCGATGAGGTCGTCGAGCTCGCGCGGGGCGTCGAGGCGGCGGGCGCGACCATGCTCAACACGGGAATCGGCTGGCACGAGGCCCGAATCCCGACGATTGCCACCAGCGTTCCGCGCGCTGGGTTCGCGTGGGTGAGCGGCAAAGTCAAAGCGGCAGTAGGCATTCCGGTCGTTGCGACCAACCGGATCAACACTCCTGACGTGGCCGAGCAGGTGTTGGCCGACGGGCTCGCCGACATGGTGTCGATGGCCCGCCCGTTCCTCGCCGATCCCCTGTTCGTCACCAAAGCGGCTGCGGGACAGGCAGATCGGATCAACACCTGCATCGCCTGCAACCAGGCCTGCCTGGACCACACGTTCGCCGGCAAGCTCACGTCCTGCCTGGTTAACCCGCAAGCCTGCCACGAGACCGAGTTGATCATCGCCCCCACCGATTCACCGAAGCGGATTGCCGTCGTCGGGGGCGGCATGGCCGGATTGGCTTGTGCGACAACGGCGGCGCGTCGTGGCCACGCGGTGACGATGTTCGAGGCCGACTCCGATATCGGCGGGCAGTTCAACCTGGCGCGCCAGATCCCCGGCAAGGAGGAGTTCAGCGAGACCTTGCGCTACTTCCGGGGCGAGTTGGTGGCCACCGGGGTCGACGTGCGGCTCGGGACCCGTGCCGGGGAGGGTGAGCTGGCGGCATACGACACCGTCATCCTGGCCACGGGCGTGACTCCGCGCATCCCCGACGTCGAGGGCGTCGACCACCCCACGGTCGTGTCCTACCTGCAGGTGCTGCGCGACCACGTCCCCGTCGGTGACACGGTCGTCATCATGGGCGCGGGCGGCATCGGCTTCGACGTCGCCGAATATCTCACTCAGTCGGGCCCGAGCGGCGCCCTGGACCCGACGGCGTTCAACGCCGAGTGGGGGATCGACACCACCTACGCCCATCGCGGCGGCGTCGTTGCGGCGCAACCGGAACCGCCGGCGCGCAAGGTGTTCCTCGTGCAGCGCAAGGACTCCAAGGTCGGTGCGGGCCTCGGGCGCACGACCGGCTGGATCCACCGCGCACAGCTGGCCGCCCGCGGGGTCGCCTTCGTCGCCGGCGCTCGGTATGACCGGATCGACGATGCGGGCCTGCACATCACCATCGGTGAACGCGCCGCCGTCCTTCCGGCCGACACCATCGTTCTGGCCACCGGGCAGGAGCCCAACCGCGAGTTGTATGCCGCCCTCGAGGCTTCCGGTGTCGACGTGCGGCTCATCGGTGGGGCCGACGTCGCCAGTGAACTCGATGCCAAGCGGGCGATCAAACAGGGCACGGAGGTTGCTGCGGCTTTGTAGCCGATGCTGCCGGGGCTCGTCGTCGAGCGGTCAGCGCCAGGTCCCGTTGACCATGACCCGAGTGACAGCGAGGTCGTCATCGAGGGCCACGAGATCGGCGTTGGCGCCGACGACGAGTCGGCCACGGCGCCACAGCCCGAGCGCTCGCGCAGGGGTCGCCGTGGCAGCGGTGATGGCGTCCGCGAGGGGAACGCCCGCGGCATACAGGGTGCGTATGCCGTGCGCGAGAGTCCGCGTGCCGCCTGCCAAGGCACCGGAGGACGTCACGCGGGCTACCCCGTCGACGACCGTCACCGGCGTCGAGCCGAGGACGTAGCGCCCGTCGGGCTGGCCGCAGCCGGACATCGCATCGCTGACCAGGCTCACCCGTCCGGCTGCTGCGCGGGCGGCGAGGGCCAGGGTCGCGGGCGCCAGGTGCACTCCGTCGGCGATGAGCTCGACGGTGACCGATGGGTTGGCGAGGAGGACGCCCACCGGGCCGGGGAAGCGATGGTGCAGCGGCGGCATACCGTTGAACAGGTGGGTGGCGATCCGGGCACCCGCCTCGACAGCCTCCTCGGTAGTTGCCGTGTCGGCGGCCGTATGGCCTACGGCGACAAGGACATCCGCGTCGACAAGCGCCTTGATGACCTCGAAGCCACCGAGGATCTCGGGGGCAACCGTCGCCATCCGCAGATGCCCGCGGGCCGCCTCGACGAGCCGGTCGACGGCCGCCGCGTTGCCGCGAGCGAGGTGGCGCAGGTCGTGGGCGCCGCGATGGGTGGGGCTGAGCCAGGGGCCTTCGAGGTGCAGACCGGCGAGGATGCCGTCGTCGCACAGGTCGGCGAGACAGGCCAGTTGGTCGGCCAGCACCGGAATGGGAGCGGAGACGAGGCTGGCGATGACGCTCGTGCTGCCAGCCCGCTGATGGGCCATCGCGGCCAACGCCGCCTCGTCGCCGGACGTCGTCGAGAACGAGGCCCCGCCGCCGCCGTGGACGTGCGTGTCCACCAGGCCGGGGGCGAGAGTCGTTGTGTGCCAATCGGGTTCACGGTGCGGGTGGTGGCCCGATCCGATGGCTTTGACGGTTGTGCCAGCCACCTCGACCCAGCCCGGCTCGAGAATCTCCTCGGGAGTGAAGATGCGGTCGGCCGCCAGTAACGTGTCCATGACGCCTCGCACCCCTTCCGTTCGTCGTTCCTCACTCGCCGTTCGTCGCGGTCGAAGCGACTGGCCCATTGTCTCGCGCTCACAGCCCTCGGCTCGCCCAAGAAAACGCCCGGAAACCCGCTGTGCGTGGGAGGGGCAGTCCGGGGAAGATGAAACGGTGTTCCTCACCATCACGTCAACAGCCCCGGATGCCACCGGCCTGGGCCACCTGCTGCACAAGCATCCTGAGCGGGTGCAGCGGTTCGACGTGTCCGTGGGAGCCGCAATGGTCTTCTATCCAGAGGCGACCGACGAGCGGTGCACCGTCGCGCTCATGGTTGACGTTGATCCGATCGGTCTGGTGCGCCGCGGACGGTCCGGCGGGGAGCCTTTCGCGCTCGCTCACTACGTCAATGACCGGCCCTACGCGGCATCCTCGATGCTCGCCGTAGCCATCGGCCAGGTATTCCGGACCGCTCTGCGGGGTGAGTGCGCATCCCGCCCGGAGCTCGCTGCCAGTGCGCTGCCACTCAAGGTCCATGTCCCGTCAGTGCCGTGCCGCGGCGACGCCGACCTCGTTGCGCGCTTGTTCGAGCCGTTGGGCTGGGCGGTCGACGCCGTTAGCCTGCCGTTGGACCCGGCGCTGCCGCACTTCGGCGACTCGCGCTATGTCGATCTCACGCTGACGGGAAACGTGCGTCTGGCCGACGCTCTCGCTCACCTCTACGTCCTCCTTCCGGTCCTCGACGGCTCGAAGCACTACTGGGTCGGTGACGACGAGGTGGACAAAGTGGTTCGCCGAGGAGGTGCCTGGCTGCAGGGGCATCCCGAGCGTGACTTCGTGCTGCGTCGCTATCTAGCTCACCGGCGCTCCTTGGTGGCGGATGCGACCGAACGCCTTGCTGCGCTGGACGATTCGCTGGCGTTCGACGCGACGCCCTCGGCGCTGCCGGACGTCGATTCAATCGACTCAGACAGTGCGGGCAACTCATTCAGTGCGGGCATTGTGGAGTTGCCGCCCGTGCGCCTCGCCGAACACCGGATCGCTGCGGTGCTGGCTGCCCTTCAGGAGATCAAGGCAGCGCACGTCGTGGATCTTGGCTGCGGGAGCGGGAGCCTTCTCGCGCGGCTGCTCGGCGACGCGGCATACGCGCGCGTGGTTGGTGTCGATGTGTCCGCGCGCGAGCTTGCCTGGGCAGCAAGGAGATTGCACGTCGATCGAATGTCTGAGCGGCAGGCGAGTCGACTGTCCTTGCTGCTGGGATCGGTGACCTACCGTGACTCACGGATCGTGGGTGCCGACGCGATCGTCCTCATGGAGGTCATCGAGCACCTCGACCCGGACCGGCTGCCGTCCCTGGAACGCTCCGTCTTTGGGCATGCGAGGCCGGGTGCCGTCATCGTCACGACGCCCAACAGCGAGTTCAACGTCAGGTATCCGAACCTGGCCGCCGGCGCGCTCCGCCACCCGGACCATCGGTTCGAGTGGACGCGCGCGGAGTTCGGGGCGTGGGCGTCGCGGGTGGCGACGGCATACGGGTATGCCGTGTCCTTCCGCCCCGTCGGCGATGTCGACCCCGACCTCGGGCCGTCGACCCAACTCGCCTTGTTCACGCGTGGGGACACAGTCGCCCGCAACCGCGCAGCGGAGGTGACCGGATGAGCGAGCTGCACATCCCAGCGCTGAGCCTCGTGGTGCTTATCGGAGCCTCGGGCTCGGGGAAGTCGACTTTCGCGGCGCGCCATTTCGCGCCGTTCGAGGTCGTCTCGAGTGACTTCTGCCGAGGCTTGGTGAGTGACGACGTCAACGACCAATCGGTGTCGGGCGACGCGTTTGAGGTGTTGGACTTCATCGTGGGGAAGCGGCTCTCCCGCGGTCGGTTGAGCGTGGTCGATGCCACCAACGTTCAGCGAGAGGCCCGCCGTCAGCTGGTCGAGCTGGCCAAGCGCCACGACGTGCTGCCAGTGGCCCTCGTTCTGGACGTGCCGGAGTCAGTCGCCTTGGCGCGCAACCGAACCCGTCCGGATCGCGACTTCGGCGAACATGTGGTCCGGCGTCAGCGGGAGCAGTTGCGACGCTCGATCGGAGGCCTCGCCCGCGAGGGATTCCGGGTCGTCCACGTGATGCGAGGCGTCGAGGAGATCGAGGCGGCGACGGTGGTTCGCGATCGTCTCTTCAACGACCTTCGGGATGAGCACGGACCGTTTGACGTGATCGGTGACGTGCATGGCTGCCTGAGCGAGTTGCTTTCCCTGCTCGATGCGCTGGGCTACGTCGTGGAGCGCGATGCCCAGGGGCGTCCGATCGACGCAGCTCACGAGGCCGGTCGCCAGGTCGTCTTTGTGGGCGACCTGGTCGACCGTGGGCCAGACTCGCCGGGGGTCTTGCGGTTGGTCATGGGAATGGCGGCCGCGGGGCACGCCTTTGCCGTCCCGGGGAACCACGAGAACAAGCTGGTGCGAGCACTGTCGGGCCGCAAGGTGCGCGTCAGCCACGGTCTGGAGACGACTCTGGCCCAACTCGACGTTGAGGCGGACGAATTCCGAGAGAGCGTGCGTCGTTGGTGCGACGGCCTGGTCTCACACCTCGTCCTCGATGATGGGCGACTGGTCGTCGCGCATGCGGGGCTGCCCGAGCGCTACCACGGGCGGGCCTCCGGCCGAGTGCGAGCGTTCGCCCTGTATGGCGACACCACCGGCGAGACCGACGACTTCGGGCTGCCCGTGCGCTATCCGTGGGCGCTCGACTATCGGGGGCGGGCCACCGTGCTCTATGGCCACACGCCGACGGTCACGCCCGAATGGGTCAACGGGACGATGTGCCTGGACACCGGTTGCGTGTTCGGCGGACACCTCACCGCGCTGCGTTGGCCCGAGCGTGAGGTTGTTCAGGTTCCCGCCGAGCGGGTCTGGTACGAACCCAGCCGTCCCTTCCCGACGGCCGATCCCGACTCTCTGTCGGGCACCCAGGCGCGGGTCGACCCGACGCGAGGCCGGGAGGATCTCGATCTCACGGACGTCCTCGGACGTCGAGTCATCGAGACCAGTCATCACGGGCGGATCTCCGTGCGGGACGATGCTGCCGCCGGAGCGTTGGAGGTGATGAGCCGCTTCGCGATGCACCCGCGCTGGCTGGCCTACCTACCGCCGACCATGTCACCGGTCGAGACCACCGCCCGGGAGGGCCTGCTCGAACACCCTGACGAAGCGTTCGCGGCATACGCCCAGTGGGGGGTCGGGGACGTCGTGTGCGAGGAGAAGCACATGGGCTCGCGCGTCGTCGTTCTGGTATGCCGCGAACCCGCCGTTGCTGCGCGGCGATTCGGTGCCGACGGGGGTGAGATCGGCGTTGCCTACTCGCGGACGGGTCGGTCCATCTTCGGCCCGGAGCAATCGGCGGCCTGGCTGACGTCGCTGGCGAACGCGGTGACGAAGGCCGGTTTGTGGGACGAGTTGTCCACTGACTGGCTCCTTCTGGACGCCGAGGTGCTTCCGTGGTCGGTCAAGGCCCAGCCGTTGATCCGCGAGCAGTATGCCGCCGTCGGGGCCGCTGCCCGCGGTTCGCTCTCCGCGGCCTCGGCGTCGCTTCGCGCGGCGGCGGCGCGGGGGCTCGACGTCGGAGATCTCCTGGCACGTAACGAGCTGCGTCGCGCCAACGCCGATGCCTTCGCGCAGGCCTACCGTCGATATTGCTGGGAGGTGGATGGGCTGGAGGGTGTGTCCCTCGCGCCGTTTCAGGTCCTGGCCAGCGAAGGGGCGACCTGGGAGTCGCGGGATCACTTGTGGCACTTGGAGATTGCCGACAAGTTGGTCGAGGCTGATGCTGCCCTCTTCCGGTCGACCAGGCGTCTCGTGGTCAACGTCGGTGACGCAGTGTCGCGCGCCGAGGGCGTTGCCTGGTGGGAGGAACTCACGGCGGCCGGGGGTGAGGGGATGGTCGTCAAACCCCTGGCGAATCTGACGCGGAACACCAAGGGTCTGGTGCAGCCAGGGCTGAAGGTGCGTGGGCGGGAGTACCTGCGGATCATCTATGGACCCGACTACACGATGCCGGAGCACCTGACTCGGCTGCGTGATCGGAAACTTGGGCACAAGCGCTCGCTCGCACTTCGGGAGTACGCCCTTGGGCTGGAGTCCCTCGGCAGGCTGGTCCAGGGTGAGCCGCTGTGGCGGGTGCATGAGGCGGTGTTTGCGGCGCTGGCGATGGAATCGGAACCCGTCGATCCTCGCCTTTAGATCTGCCCTAGGTGTGGTTGAACGTGGTCCCTGGACCGCGTTCGACCACACCTCAAGCCAGGGGCCTGCGAGGGCGGCCGAGCGCGGGCGAAACTCACCTGACAGCGTCGTGGCGCGCCTGCGATCCTGGGGCCATGACCGACGACGTCACCCCAGCAACCGACCAGACGGCCACCGCAGGGGCGGCCTCGCTCTCGCTTCCTGACGGGCTGACCTCCCGGCCACTCGGCCCCTCGGACGTCCGGGCGGTCTTCGAGGTCATGGCGGCCGTCGAGTTGGCTGACACGGGCAAGGTCGCCATCGAAGAGGCCGACATCGCCGCCGACTGGCAACGGCCGAGCTTCGACATCGCGGCCAAGACCATCGGGGTCTTCGACGGCGACCGCATGGTCGGCTACGGCGAGCACTCCGGTGGTGACCGCTCCGACGCGGCTGTGCACCCGGCATACCGTGGGCGTGGGGTGGGGACCGCGGTGGCGAGGTGGATCCAGGCGACGGCACGTGCGGCCGGGGTGAGTGTCGTTGGTATGCCGGTGCCTGCCGGCTCCCCGAGCGAGGCGCTGCTGCGAGCGCTGGGATATCACCAGCGGTGGACCTCATGGATCCTTGAGGTGCCGCAGGGACGTGAGATCGCGAGTCAGCCTCTGCCGCAGGGTTTCTCGCTACGGATAGCCGAGACGGCAGCTGACCACCGCGCCGCCTGGGAAGTGATCGAGGATGCGTTTCTCGAATGGTCCGAGCGCCCTCGCACGCCCTACGAGGACTGGGCTGCCGTCACCATGGAGCGACCCGGGTTCGAGCCGTGGAACCTGCGGCTGGCGATCGATCCGAGTGGTGCCGTGGTTGGGGTGTCGCTCGTGTTGCTGGCCGATGAGGTTGGCTACGTCGACAAACTCGCCGTCCGCAAGGACGTCCGCAACCAGGGCCTGGCGCGGGCGCTATTGGTCGACTCGTTCGCCGCGGCCAGGGCGCACGGAGCGACCGTGTGCGAGTTGTCGACCGACTCGCGGACAGGGGCGCTGGGGCTCTACGAGAAGGTCGGCATGGAGGTCACGTCGATCTGGTTCAACCTCGCGATTGACCTGTGAGGCGAGGGTGCCGACGACCGAGGCGCGAGGTCAGGCGGCCGGGCCCATGACCCGGGCCACGACCCGCTTGATCGGGCGGAGGGCGGTCTGCGGCAGCCGGACGATGGCCACTGCCGCTGACCCGGCGCCGGAGACGAGCCCGCGCAGGGCGCTGGGGTCGACGGGCTCGCTCTCGTCGGCGACCTGCTCGCCCGGCGCGGTGGCGTTCGTCGACGAGGTCAGGCGTGACGTCATCGACGCCAAGGTGAGCAGACGCTGAGGGCTGGCCGGCAGGTCGATGTCGACCTCGTTCGGCGTTGTCGCAGCGGGGCTGAGCGTGGCTTCGCCGATGACGACGGCGGTGGCGTCGCTCGCCTGACCGCCGAGCCACTCGTGCGGAACGACCGCGAAGCCCAACTCGGCAATCGCCTCGATCGTGTCCTGGACCGTGGGCTCGACCGACTCACGCAGGTCCCCGCGCATCTTCGGGTTCTGCTCGTCCCACGACACCAACTCGGTGCCATGCGCGACGGCGAGGTCGCTCCGAAGCCGCTCGTATGCCGCGCGCGTCACCAACTCGGTGACCCGATCGTCGTCCAGCGGGGTCGGCGCGGGTGTGGGTGAGGTCCTTGCAGTCATCACGTTCGTTCCTCCCGGTTGACCCGGCTCCCCCGCCGGGCGTCGAAGCGCTTCCCCAGTGTCACTGAGAAGAAAGTCAGTTGCCTGAGTATTCCGCACCGTAGAAGCGGGCGCTGAGGAGGGGTGACCCAAGAGTCGGGCACGCGGCCGTCAGAGACTCGTGGACTCCAACTCCAGGAGGTAGCGCTTGGCGGCCAGCCCACCGGCATACCCAGTGAGTGACCCACTGGCACCGACGACGCGGTGGCAGGGGAGCACGACGCACAGCGGGTTGCCTCCGAGCGCGGTGCCGACGGCCCGCGCGGCCTGCGGGCGGCCTGCCCAGCTGGCGAGTTGGCCGTAGGTCGCGCGATCGCCGTAACCGACGCGGGCGGCGAGGGTCGTGAGGACCGGGATCTGGAACGGGGTCGCGAGCGAGAGCGCCCAGGCGGGAGCGGCCCCGGGGCGGCCCCCCTCGAGGTAGCTCTCCAGCCAGCGTCGAGCCTCGTCCAGCGACTGCGGGCGACGCAGCACCCGCGGGCTGATGCGGGCCGCAAGCCGTTGGAGCGCTGCCTCTTCGGCGGCGGCATCGGGGGTGAACAGCGATGCAACCAAGACACCAGAACCATCGCAGGCCAACAGCATTCGACCGATTGGGGTGTCGTCGACGGCATACGACACGTCGGCGGTCGGGAAGTCCGGTGGGCGCGCCGCAGGCACGTCGAAACCAGCGAGGGATGCTTCGAGTCGATCGGAGGGACCGGAGTGTGACGGGGTCATGAGAGGGCCTTTCGGAGGGAGCCGAGCGCGTCGCTGACCAGGCGGCGACTCATCGCCGTCGAGGTCCCCAGCGCGGCAGCGATGGCAGCGTGATCGAGGTCGGCGACGTACCGCAGCGCGACGGCCTCGCGCTGGCGAGGCGGCAGGGTGGCGACGATCTGCCAGACGCCGGACTCGTCGGAGGCGGTCGCGGGCGGGTCAACGGCCGGGCGCTCGGCCGCAGCCAGGGCCGGATCCTCAACCGGCACCGGCCGCCGCCCCCGTCCCCGATGGGCGTCGGTCGCGCAGCGATAGGTCACTGTGAACAGCCAGCCGCGCAGGTTCGTGGCTGAGGTGAGCGAGGGGTATGCCGCCCACGCCTGCAGCCACGCCTGCTGCGCCACGTCGTCGCCGTCGTCCGGACCCACGAGGGCATGAGCCAATCGGGCGACGTCACGCCAGTGGGCATCGACGAGAAGTTGGAACGGCGGCAGGGTCACGTGAGAACAACGCCTGGGCGCCGAAAGGTGTGAGTCGTCGGCGCTCCAGTGGACTGTGCGCTCGACTGAGCACCGGCGATGGGAGGCACCGTGTCACGATAAGGCGTCGCTGTTGAGGCGGTGTCGTTGCTGAGGCGCTGTCGTTGCCGGGCGTCGCGAGGAGGTTGGTCGGATGCCGCAGGGCGGAGACGTCAAGGAACGTCGTCCGGCGGTGATCGCCCACCGCGGCGCCTCGGCGATCCGCCCGGAGCACACCCTGGGCGCCTTCCGGCAGGCCATCCGTGATGGCGCGGACGCCATCGAATGCGATGTCCGGATGACCCTCGACGGGCACCTCGTCTGTCTGCATGACCGGTCCGTCGACCGGACGAGCGATGGGCACGGTCTGGTGTCACGGCATACCCTCCGGCAGTTGCAAGCCCTGGACTGGAGCGGCCCCCGTGGTGAGTCGCGATACACGGCGACCGCCGACGACCGGCGGGTCGTGACCCTCGCCGAGTTGGCTGAGCTCGTCCGCACGGCGGGGCGTCCGCTCGGCCTCGTCGTCGAGACCAAGCACCCGAGTCGATGGGGGCCACATGTCGATGCGGAGGTGGTGCGGGTGCTCGGCGAGGCGGGGCTCGGGGGTCCCTCGGAAGGTCGCGTCCCCTCGGCGGTCGTTCTGTCCTTCTGGCCAGTGTCGTTGCGGCGCATCGGGCTTCATCAGCCCCAACTTGCCCGGGGGCAGTTGTTCGCGGCTGCTGCGCCGGGGACTGCCCGCGGTTCGCTGGCCCCGGGGGTCTCCATCGCGGCGCTGGACATTGCCTTGGTGCGGCGGCGCCCGCACCTCGTGGCGCGGCACCAGACGCGGGGGCATCGCGTGTATGCGTGGACGGTCAACGACCCCGCCGACCTGCGCCACTGTCAGGACCTGGGTGTCGACGCTGTCATCGTCGACGATCCGGGGGCCGCGCTCGCCGTCCTCGACGGCCGAAGATAGGGTGGCCTAAGTCGGCATCGCACCGGCGAACGTAGGTGAAAGGCGCATCTGTGGCTGACGAAGCAATTCGACTCACCGATCCGGAGGCGCCGCGCACCATCCGTATGCCGTGGACCGCACAAGGCGCTCCCCAGGTCCGCCGGGCCCTTGTCGAAGACCTCACGGCACTCGGGGTCTCGGGTGAGGTCATCGACGAAGCCGAGATCGTGGTGGCCGAGTTGGTTTCCAATTCACTGCGCCACGCCCGACCGCTCAGCGACGGATGCCTGCGGGTGCGGTGGAAGACCAAGGGCGGCGTCGTCGAGGTTGAAGTGGCCGACGGCGGCGGGCCCTCGACGCCGCGCCCAGCACCGCCGGCGCTGTGGTCGAGCTCCGGTCGCGGGCTGCGGATCGTGCGGAGCCTGGCCCACGAATGGGGCGTCCACGAGGAGAAGCACGGACGAACTGTGTGGGCCTCGCTCGGTGGCCCGTCCCGCCGCCGCACTCACTGAGCGTCACTCCGCTTAACTGGCCCCCATCCCTGAACGCTTCTTGTTCACCACTTGTTCATCGTTGCGCTCTGCCAGTTGGATATTCGCTTCCGCTCACCGGGGCTCTCTCTCCTGGCGGCTGGGCCTGTCGGGGGCAAGCGTGACCTTTCACTCTCTCCGGGCTGGTTTGCGTATGGCGAGAATCGCGCTATCTTCTCCAATGGGCTTCCATGGCTGGTGCGCGCCGCGGGGTGCGCGCCGGTGCCTGCTGCCTGTCGCTGTTGACCCAAGACACCGAAGCAAGGGATATCCAATGGCTCGTTCTCGACCCGCACGCGTCTACGCGTCTTCCATGGGGGCATGGGTCGTCCTCCTTTCATTGATCTTTGCCATCGGGACGCGGGCCACTCCCGCCGAGGCTGCACCGATCACGGCGAACCTTCCCACGATGAGCATCACCCTGAACGATCTGGACCCGACGCACAACACGCTGGCCTACGTCCATGGTGACAAGGACCGCGTCGTTCCCTCCCTGGTGGGGATTGAGGACGGGGCAGGGACGTACAACCTCGCGGCCTCGGCGGCAGAGTTCAAGGGCCGCGGCAACTACACATGGGGCCTGCCCAAGAAGCCCTATCAGATCAAGTTCAATTCGTCGACGGCGATTCTCGGAATGCCTAAGGCCAAGGCGTGGGTGCTTCTCGCCAACGATGCCGACGGTTCCCTGATGCGTAACAAGCTGGCGTTCGACTATGCCCTCGCTATCGGTTCTCCTTACGCTCCGGAAAGTCGTTGGGTCGATCTCGTCGTCAATGGCCAGTACCTGGGCAACTACTTGGTTGCCGAAAAGGTCGAGGTCAAGACCAACCGAGTCGAATTGACCGATCCGAAGGGAGTTCTTGGCGAACTCGACAACAACTACGGTTACGCCGAGGACTACAATTTCATCTCGACTGTGTCGAAGACTACATTTACCCTCAAAGACGCGAAGGGTGACGTCCCGGACAAGGCCGTCGCGCCCCTCCCCGCAGACGTGCAAATCGGCTGGGACGACCTGAAGGCCACGCTCAACAGGCTCGACGGCCTGCTGGCGGCAGCAAACCCAGACTGGGCGACGATCAGCTCGATTATTGACCTTGATTCTTTTGTGAAATTCTACTTTGTGTATGAGTTGACCGAGAATCCTGAGATCGTGGCGTCCAGCATCTTCTTCTACAAGAACGGAGTTTCCAGCAAGCTCTACGCCGGTCCGGTGTGGGACTTTGACAGCTCGCTGGGCACGTACGATCACACCGAGTCCCTCGGGGCCATGACCAACGCCGAGTACGTTAAGAACGCCGACCTGCTTCGCTTGCGTGGGAACGGTTGGTACCGGCAGCTGTTCCGCAACCCGGCGTTCGTCACGGCGGCCAACACCCTTTGGCAAACGGGCGGTGCTGGGTACGCCGCAACTCAACTGCCAACGAAGATCGCTCAGTACAAGACGCAGATCGAAGCCTCGGCGGCGAACAACTTCGCCAAGTGGAAGGTCCTGGGCACCCCGACGCACCTCGTTGCTGGTGAAGGTCGGCCCTACTCATCGACCTACGCCGGCGAGGTCTCCTATCTCAGCACCTGGGTCACCGCGCGGGTGAACCACTTGCGTAAGGCCTACGGTGACATCCCGCTGCTGCGGTACAGCGGCCACGCGTCCACGCTGGGCTGGCTGCCGACCGTCGACATCGGGCAAATTGGCGGAACTGTCAACCAGGCACTCACCCTTGAGTCCGTCAGCTATTTCATCGAGAACTCGACGGTCGCCGGCTCGCTGGAGTCCAATGCCCACGTGGCCAGCATCGGCTGGATGGGCTGGCGTGGGTCCCCCATGGGAACCACGGGCCGTGGCTTGCCAATGGAGGCGCTGCAGCTGAGGCTGACGGGTGACCTGGCAACGAAGTATGACGTTTCTTATCGGGCGCACGTCCGGAACGTCGGTTGGCAACCGTGGGTGACCAACGGTGCCACGGCAGGGACGACTGGCCAGGCCAAACCGATCGAGGCAGTGATGATTCGGCTCCTGGCGAAGAACCCTGCTCCTCCCACCGGTGGCGTCTCGCCGACTGCGACGCCGACTGCGACTGCAACGGCGACTGCGACTGCGACCGCGACCGCAACGGCAACGGCAACGTCCCCAAGCCCCACGGCCACGGCCACGGCCACGACCACGTCACCGACACCGACCGCGACGGCTACCGCCACGGCAACAGCCACGGCAACGACTACGACGCCGCCAACGATCTCTGCCTCGCCTGCCTACAGCGCGCACGTCGCCACGATCGGGTGGATGGGTACCGTGGGTAGTGACGTCGTCGCCGGCACCACCGGACGGGGCCTGGCCATGGAAGCTCTCCGCCTCCAGATCCAGGCATCCGGGGTTACCGGAGGCATCAGCTACCGCGGTCACGTTTCGAGCATCGGCTGGCAACCGTGGGTGACGTCGTCCACCTACATCGGGACCACCGGTAGGGCGCTCAAGTTGGAGGCCTTCGAGATCAAACTGACGGGTGATCTGGCCACGAAGTTCCGGGTCGAGTATCGAGCTCACGTGTCGGGTATCGGTTGGCAGTCGTATGTTGCCGATGGCGCGACCGCCGGCACGACAGGGCAAGCCCGATCGGTTGAGGCAGTGCAGATCCGCCTCGTGCCGAAGGTCTGACCCTTAGGCGCATCACCCAGGTGTCCCTGCCGGACTCATCCGGCAGGGACACCTGCGCGTGCTCGAACCGGGCTGGTGGAACGGCACGGGCTCCCGCGCCCGCGGCGGCGCAACGCGTTCGGCTTCCGCTCTAGTCGGTGCCATGATCTGATGTTCCTTTCACGAGGACTTGACAGGAGTTGCCCATGACTCGACGTCGCTCGACATCCGCGGCCCTCGTGTTGATGACCCTGTGGGGTACCGCTGGGTGCACGCTCGTCAGCTCGTGGTCGCAGAATGCCTCAGCACCCAGCGCCACGAGCACATCGTTGCCGCTGCGTCCGGCCAGTCGCCCGTTGGCTCAGGCAAGTGCGCCGGGCCAGAAGACCACTGTCGCGGTGATTTCTGATTTCGGCCAATGCGATGACGGCGAGCAACAGGTCGCAGACATGGTGCGCTCGTGGGATCCGGCTCTCATTTTCAGCGCGGGCGACAACTCTCAAGGTGTCGAGGGCTGCGTGCCCTTCATCGAGTCGGTCGGCGCGTATTACGGAGACTACGTCGACGGACCTGACGGCCCGCGGCTGTACCCAGCGCTGGGGAATCATGACTACGAGGACGAAGGGGCTGGTCTAGCGGCATATCGCGCCTACTTCGATTACCTCGAAACCGACGACGACGTCCTGGGCAGGTGGCACCTCAAGTCGATTGGCGACCTCAATGTCTACCTCCTCGACAGCAACGCACCTGCCGACGACATGCCACTCCAGCAGCACTTCCTTCGGTCCGCTCTGGGGCAAGCCGCTCCGAACACGTGGAACGTCGTCATCTTTCACCACCCGCCTTTCACCTCTGGGCCACATGATCCTCGCTTGGACATGCGCCCCGAGGCAGGGTGGAACTTCAAGGAGTGGGGCGTTGACCTGGTGATTAATGGTCACCAACACGTCCTTGAGGACGTCGTGGTCGATGGCCTCCATTACGTCACCGTCGGGGTTGGGGGGCAGACTCTCGTCCGGCCCTGCCCGCCCGTCCGGGCTCTGGGGAGCCTGACGTGCATGGAGGGAGTCGGTGCTGCACGCCTCGTCACGACCGACCAGGCGCTTAGCCTGGAGTACCGACAGCCGGGCGCCGATCCTGGGTCTGCCTATCGCCTGGAAATTCCCCGTAGCAGCCTCACGCGAGGGTCCTGAACGGCCTCCCGCGCCAGCTGGTGCTCGACGCCGCCTCGGCCTGCGACGGGCCCGGTGGAACCCGGCTAGGGTGGTCGGCTATGGGTAAGGCGAGCAAACGGCGCGAGACACGGCATACCTCTGGGTCGGATCGACCCGCGGCGGCACCCTTCGTGCGCAGGCCCTTCGAGGGGCTGCCCTCGGAGACCGAGTGGGTCGCGATGCGCGAGATCCTGCCGGCGGCGACGGCGGCGGTTCGACTCGTTGACGGCCCGGCAACGGCCGGTCTGCCGTCTGACGCTCCCCGCGAGGCGACCCTCGCCACCGTGCTCCCGATGGCGTGGCCGGGGCTGCACCGCACCGGCGGGGGCGTCCTCGTGGCGACCCAGGCCGGGGCGACGTGCGGCGACGCCAGCCGCGACATCGCCGCAGCCTGGCTGCTCGCGACCGCCAACCCGGAAGGGACGCCCCTCACGCAGGTGCCGACCCCGACGGCGGACACGCCTCGGCTCCAGGACCTGCTCGACCCGGCGGCGCCGTTCGAGGTGACGCTGCACGAGGGCTTCGGCTTCTGGGTCGGTGACACCGAGTTGGACGAGGACGGTGCGGCCTCGTTGGAGCAGGCCAACGCCTCGATCGTGCCGTCGAAGCGGATTGCCGGTGCCCCCACCGTGTTCTGGGTGCGGTTCGGCGAGCGGACCTTCGTTCGGTGGGTGCTGCCGCAGGACGAATCGACGGCGACCGATGGCCTGGCCCGGCTCACCGCAGCGGACGCCAACCGGCTGGGTGGCGACGCCCGCCTGCTTGGCGCCTTCCGCGCGTGCGGGCTGCTCGTCCCCGTGTGGGAGGTCGAGCCCGAGGCCGAAGCCGACTCGTTCGTCGACGCAGTGACCGCCATGGCCGGCCCGCTGGCCGACGCGATCGCCGACACCACGCCGCTGACGGCCGAGGAGCGTCGCGCTCGCAGTGGGCTGCTCAGCCGTCAGGTCACCTTGCGCTGAGGCGAGGCCCGCCCTTCACGTATGCCGCGCGCCTCAGCTCGAGGCAGCCGCATCTCAGCCCGAGGCAGCAGCGCCTCAGCCGGAGGCAGCCGCGCCTCAGCCGAGGATCGGCACATCCACCCCGAACAGGCCGAGCACGCTCAAGGCGGCCAGCGCCAGGCAGACCCCGCCACCGATCCGATCCTCCTTCTGCGCCAGCAGCTCATCCTGGCGCAAGTTCGCCTCAT